>Ga0079224_100000685_pt1 | contig 34920 bp, 37 predicted proteins | sample Stecom2015_FD_80414 | JGI IMG/M metagenome (GOLD analysis project Ga0079224, IMG submission 80414) | Agricultural soil microbial communities from Utah to study Nitrogen management - Steer compost 2015 | ecosystem: Environmental > Terrestrial > Soil > Agricultural land | place: USA: Utah... | reverse complement strand
GGTCACCGCCCGTGACACCGGGGCGACCATCCGTTGGATCTTCGGGTCGAGTTCCGCCGCCGCCCGCGTCCGGGACCCGTCCGACGTGCCACGATGCCGAACGCCGGCGAGCTGGGAGGAAGCGGTGACGACGACGCGCACGGCGACCGAGTGCGCCCTGCTCGGCGGGGCACCGGAGTGCCGCTGCCCGCGCGAGGCCGGGGACCTCACCGAGGAGCAGGTCGTCGACAGGGCGCTGAGCAAGGTGCGCTTCGGGCAGCGCGCCGACCCCGCTGGCAGGGCCGCGGCGCGGCGCGGCCTGGACGCGATGCTGGACCAGGCCCGCGGCCACGGCCCGTCCACGCTGGTCTCCGAGCTGCTGCGGATGGGCATCACGGCGCGGCTGCTCGGCGAGGACGCCGCCGACGCCGACGAGGTCGAGGCGCTGCTGCAGGAGTTCGTCGAGCTGGCCGAGCTGGACGCAGACCCGCGCCGGCTCGGCGAGGCGGCCACCCTGCGCGCCCACCGCACCGCGGTGTACGGGCACGAGGAGGACGCGCTCGCCGACGCCGCGACGGCGTTCGCGATCCTCACCGACATCACCGCGCCCCCGCCGGGCGAGGACCCCGGCCGCTGGGCGCGCTCGCTCGCCCGCAGCCTCAACGGGCTCGTGGTCGTGCTGCTCAAGCTGGGATCGCACGAGCTCGCCGACGAGGTCTCGCAACGCGCCGTCGCCGTCGCACAGGGGTCGGGTTCGGTGATGGACCGGCTGGTGCACCAGCTCAACCGGACCCGGCTGCAGCTGTCGTGGGCGCTGCGGCTGGAGCGCAGCGGGCGCGACACCGCGGCGGCCACCCGGTTCGCCGCCGCGGCGCAGACCGCGCGCACCGCCGCCGGGCTCTGGACCGCCGCGATGCGCACCGGGCGGCCGGCCACGAGGGAGTGCTCGGTGATCGGCGCCGCCTACGCGCTGGCCCGGCCCGCCCCGCACCAGTTGGAGATGTTGACCGCCCTGCACCCGATGGCGCACTTCGCCGGGGACCGGATCGTGCTGGCCATCGCGACCGCCCGGTGCCTGCTCGCCGCGGGCAGGCCCGACGACGCCGCCGCGGCGCTCACCGGCCTGCAGGCCGAGCTGCGCCACGGCTCGCCCGCCGGTGCCGTGCTCACCCTCGCGCTGCACCGCGAGGTCGCCCGCGTCGACCGCATCGCCCACGGCGCCCCGTCCGGCCCGCTGCAGCTGTACGCCTCGGCGCTGGAGAACGAGCTGTGGGCGCTGCGCGAGGCGCGGCACACGGCGCTGCGCAGCCACGCCGAGCAGCACCGGCTGGCCCGCGAGCACGGGGCCGCGGCCGCCCAGGCGCTGCAGGACCCGCTCACCGGGCTGCCGAACCGGCGCGCCCTCGACCTGCGGCTCGCCGAGGCCGTCGCCGACCCGGCCGCGCAGCCGTGCGCCGTGGCGCTCATCGATCTCGACGGCTTCAAGAAGGTCAACGACGAGCGCTCGCACGCCGCGGGCGACGAGGTGCTGCGGGTGATCGCCGACTGCCTGCGCTCCACGCTGCGCGCGGGCGACCTCGTGGCCCGCTACGGCGGCGACGAGTTCGTCGTGGTCATGCCGGCCACCCCGCTCCCGGTGGCCACCGCCGCCCTGCGCCGTGCGGCGGCCGCGGTGGCCCGGCTGCCGGGCGAGGTCGCCGCGGGAGTGACGACGTCGATCGGCGTGGTGCGGGCCCGGCTGGACGGCGAACCGGCGGCCGCGCTCGCCGCGGCCGACGCCGCGATGTACCGGGCCAAGCACGGGGGCGGCCACGCGGTGGTCAGCGACGACGGCTCGCGGCCGCGGCGGATCGGGGCGTTCCCGCTGGGTAGGGGCGATTTCGCCGGTGGATCCGACGCGCTGTAGCATGGGCCGTCGAGCGCCCGGCGTGACGAACGGATCCCCGCCGCCGGTGCGGAGAGCGAGCAGTCCACCGGCAGGAAGAAACTCGAGGCATTCGCGTGGCCAACATCAAGAGTCAGATCAAGCGGGTCAAGACCAACGAGAAGCGCCGCCTGCGCAACAAGTCGGTCAAGTCCGCCGTGCGTACCGCCGTGCGGAAGTTCCGCGAGGCCGCCGAGGCAGGCGACACCGAGAAGGCCGTCGAGCTGCAGCGCGCCGCGGCGCGCGCGCTGGACAAGGCCGCGAGCAAGGGCGTCATCCACAAGAACCAGGCGGCCAACCGCAAGTCGGCGATGGCCAAGCGCCTCGCCGCGCTCTGACCCGCAGAACCACCACGGCGCCGATCCGCGATTCGCGGATCGGCGCCGTCGTGCTCCGGCAGTAGGGCCTACAGCTCGGCCGCCGCGGGCACGATCTCGCGGCCGAGGGTCTCGAGCGCCGTGAGCTCCCACACCCGGGGCACCCAGCCGTGCACGTGCTGCACGCCGAGCTTGGCGAGCTGCTCCAGCTGCGACCGCAGCGCGTCGACCTTCTCGCCGCGCTCGCCGACGTCGAGCGGCAGCATCACGGTCTTCTCGATCTCGTCGTAGAGCCGCCCGACCGCCGCGCAGTGCTCGCGCAGCACGTCGAGCTTGCGTTCGAGGTCGTCGGCGGCGAACAGGTTGCACGCCTGCGCGTACTGCGCGACCAGCCGCAGCGTCTTCCGCTCGCCGCCGCCACCGATCAGGATGGGCGGCCTGCGCAGCGGCTGGGGCCGGTTGAGCGTGCGCTCGAGTCGGTAGTGCCGCCCGACGTAGGGCTCCTCCGAGTCGCTCCACATCTGCTGCACGATCTGCAGCGTCTCCTCGAGCCGCTCGAAGCGCTCCTTGGTGGACGGGAACGGCAGGCCGAGCCCGCGCGCCTCGTCGGCGTTCCACGCGGCGCCGATGCCGAGCATGGCGCGGCCGCCGGAGAGCACGTCGAGGGTGGTGACGAGCTTGGCGAGCATGCCTGGCTCGCGGTAGGTCACCGCGGTGACCCACGCGAGCAGCTCCACCCGCGACGTGCGCGCGGCGAGGTAGCCCAGCGTCGTGTAGGCCTCGAGCATCTCGTGCTCGGGTGGACCGAGCACGGCGATCTGCCACACGTGGTCCATGACGCTCACGCGGGCGAAGCCGGCCTCCTCGGCCGTGGTCGCGATGCGGGTCAGGTCGTCGGCGAGGTTCGCCGGGCCGGACGGGTAGGTGAAGTCCGCGATGTGCAGACCGATCTTCACGTCGATCCTCCGAGTCTGCTGCTCGATCAGCGGTTCCGACGCTAGCCCGCACGGCGTTCGCGGTGGTGGGACCAGGGTGGCCCTGCTGGGACCAGGATCGGCCCAGGCCGGGGCCGGCTCAGGGAAGCGCGTGCGCGGTGACGGTGGCCCCCGGCTGGAACTCCGCGAGCAGCGCGACGATCTCCTCCCGGGCCGCCGCGACATCGCGTTCCGCCGCGTCGTGCAGACCCTCGACCACCACGAGGGCGTCGGTCGTCGACTCCCGGGTCGCGCTCTGGGCGCTCTGTCGCCAGCACCAGCGGCGGGCGCAGGCCACCCCGGCGCGGTCGACGAACACGACCTCGCCGGGCTCCGGCGCGACCGGCTCGTCGGCGCCGAGGTCGGTGAACCGCTCGGCCCCCGTCGCGAACCGGACCGTGATGCCGCCGTCGATGCCCGCGAGATCGACGACCGCGACCGGGAGCGCGTGCCGGATCGACACGAGGTTGCCGAGGTCGACCAGCGCGTTGATCGACGGGATGTCGCCCTGCTTGGCCAGCCGGCGCAGCAGCGCCTCGGCCGCGCTGCGGTACTGGGTCGGCTTCGCCCCGAACCCGGCGAACGCCCGGCGCCAGGCGGCGATCGGGGGCAGCTGGGAGGGCGGGGTGGTCGCAAGCCGGTCGGCGACCTCCTTCTGCGCGGTGCGGTAGCGCTCCCACAACGCGGGTGGCGTGGGCCCGTTGGTCAGGCCGGAGGCGTGGACGACGCCGGCGCGGACGGCGGGGTAGCGGTCGAGGACGGCCTGGTCGTAGGAGAACACACGGACACGCTAGGCCAGACTGGTCCCGTGACCGAGTCCACCGCGGCGGCGATCAACGAGACCAATCCGGGGCTGCGCATCGAGCTCGGTGACCTGAGGGCGCACGGCCCGCGCGCGCTGGCCGACGGGCTGGCCGACGCGCTGCGCCGCGCGATCCGCGGCGGGCGTCTCCCCGCGGGCACCCGGCTGCCCGCGTCGCGCAGCCTCGCCGCCGACCTCGCGGTCTCCCGCGGCGTGGTCGTGCGCGCCTACGAGCAGCTCGTGGCGGAGGGCTACCTGCAGGCGCACACGGGCCGCGGCACGGTGGTGAGCGACGTCCACACCGACGGGAGCGAGGCGCCGCCGCCGGTGCGCCCGTTCGAGCCCGGCAACCCGGGCGTGCCGGCGCTGGGCGCGTTCCCCCGCACCGAGTGGCTGCGCGCACTGGAGACGGCGATGCGGTCGCTGCCCGACGCCGAGCTGGGCTACGGCGACCCGCGCGGCCACCCCCGGCTGCGCCGCGCGCTCGCGGCGTACCTCGGCCGCACCCGCGCCGTCGTCGCGCCGCTCGACCGCATTCTGGTCACCGGCGGGTTCGCCCAGGCGGCCCGCCTGATCGCCGAGGCGCTGGCCCGCCACGGCATCGGCGCGGTCGGGGTGGAGGACCCCGGCTCGGCGGGCGTCGTCGAGACCTTCCGCGTCGGCGGCCTCGACACCCACCCCGTCCCGGTCGACGAGCAGGGCATCGACGTGGCCGCGCTCGCCGCCACCGAGCTGCGCGCGGTGTCGGTGACCCCGGCCCACCAGTTCCCCACCGGCGCCGTCCTCGCCCCCGCGCGGCGCACGGCGCGCCTGGAGTGGGCGGCGGCGCGGGACGCGGTGGTGGTCGAGGACGACTACGACGCCGAGTACCGCTACGACCGCTCCCCCGTCGGCGCGCTGCAGGGCCTCTCCCCCGACCGCGTCGTGTACGGCGGCAGCATCTCCAAGACCCTCGCGCCCGGCCTGCGGCTCGGCTGGGTGGTCGCCCCGTCCTGGCTCGCCACCACCCTCACCGAGGTCAAGCACTGGGCCGACATCGCAGAGTCCGTGCTCGAGCAGGTGGCGCTCGCGGTGTTCATCGAGACCGGCGCGCTCGACCGGCACATCCGCCGGATGGCCGCCCGCTACGCGGAGCGCCGCCGCGCCCTGCTCGCCGCCGTGGCCCGCCACCTGCCCGGCTGGTCGGTCACCGGCGTGGCCGCGGGCCTGCACGCCGTGCTGGTGCCGCGGCACCCCGTCCCGCCGGCCGCGCTCGACGCCATGGCGCACGCGCCCGGCGGGCCGGGGGCGATCCCCCTCTCCGCGTACGCGCAGTCGACGAGGCCGCGGGCGGGGCTCGTGGTCGGGTACGGGTCGCTCACCGCCGACCGGATCGAACGGGGCATCGCGGCGATGGCCGCGGCCGGCGTCTGACCAGCGCGGGAACGGGTCAGAAGGCCGGCCAGGGGATGGCGGGCCCGTACCCGGACGGCTCCGGGTAGCTGGGCTCCTCGAGCAGGTGCTCGACCCGGTGGACGAGCGTGCGCAGCTCGCGCCGCGTGATGTGCTCCGACAGCGACTCGGCCAGCTCCCCGTCCAGCTCCGCGCGCAGCCGCTCGAGGTTCTCGATCACCGGGCGGGGCAGCGGCTTGCCCACCCAGCCCCACAGCACCGTGCGCAGCTTGTCGTCGGTGTGCATGCACAGCCCGTGGTCGACGCCGTAGACGTTGCCGTCGGCCCCGGCGAGCACGTGCCCGCCCTTGCGGTCGGCGTTGTTGGCGACCACGTCGAACGCGGCCATGGCCTGCAGCTCGGGGATGTCGGCGTGGACGAGGACGGCGGGCTCGCCGTGGTCACCGCGGGCGCGCAGCACGCCGATCCAGCCGGGCGGCACCTCGCGGGGGTGGCAGACGTCGACGAGCTCGCGCTCGTCGTCGGTCTCCACCCACACCTGCACCATGCCCGGCCCGAACGGCCCGTCGCGCAGCACCGTGGGCGGCACGACGTGGAAGCCCGCGGCCTCGGACACCAGGTACGCGGCCACCTCGCGCCCGGCGAGGGTGCCGTCGGGGAAGTCCCACAGCGGCCGCTCGCCCCGCACGGGCTTGTAGACGCACTCGGCCTCCACGCCGTCGAGCGCGATCGTGCCGAAGAGGGTGGCGTTCGAGGCGTCCACCAGCCGGCCGGTGATCTCGATGCGGCCGTGCCGGAGCAGTCCCGGCACCGCCGGGTCGCGAGGGTCCACCGAGGTCTCGTCAGTCCTCGACCGGGGACCGCTGGTGGTACCCGTTGAGCCGCACGCAGACGTGGCCGTGCGGGTCGAGCGGCTCGGCGCACAGCGGGCACGGCGGCCGGCCCGCGGACACCACGCGCTCGGCGCGGTCGGCGAACGCCTTCGCCTGCGGCGGGGACAGGAAGACCCGCAGCGCGTCCGGGCCTTCCTCGGTGTCGTCGAGGACGACCGACTCGTCGACCTCCTCGTCGGTGACCGCGAGCAGCTCCACCACGACGGACCGCGTCTCGGCGTCCCAGCCGAGGCCCATCGTGCCGACCCGGAACTCCTCCTCCAGCGGCACGGCGAGGGGGTCGAGGTCGGTGCCGGCCTCCTCGTCGTCGAAGTCGTCCGCGCCGAAGCGGCGGGCCACCTCCTGCAGCAAGGCGGTGATCCGGTCGGCGAGCACCGACACCTGCTGTTTCTCCAGCAGCACGCTCACCGTGCGCGCATCCTGGATCGCCTGGAGGTAGAACGAGCGCTCACCGGGCTCGCCGACGGTGCCCGCGACGAAGCGCTCGGGCTGGCGGAAGACGTGGATGACGCGTGGCATGGCGACATCGAGGGTAGACCGCCGCGGCTTTTCAGGCACGCCCGTGGGCGTTACGCGCCGGTGTCGCCTCCGACCACGGCGTCCGAGCTGCGCGAAGACGACTTGCGCCGCTTGCGCTTCGGCGGCGGGATCAGCCCCGAGACGTCACCGCCGAGATCGTTCACCCGCGCCACGAACGGGCGCGTCTCGGTGTAGTGCACGACGCTGATCGACCCCGGGTCGACGACGATGCGCTGGAAGTTGTCCAGGTGCGTCGCGAGCGCGTCGGCGAGGATCGACTTGATCACGTCACCGTGGCTGCAGGCCAGCCAGACGGCGTCCGGGCCGTGCTCGGCGGCGATCCGGTTGCCGTGCCTGCGCACCGCCGCCACCGCCCTCGCCTGCATTCCGGCCAGCCCCTCCCCGTCCGGGAACACCGCGGCCGACGGGTGCGCCTGCACCACCTTCCACAGCGGCTCCTTGGCCAGCGTCTTCAGCTCGCGGCCGGTCCACGAGCCGTAGTCGACCTCCGCGAGCTCCGGCTCCGTGCTCGGGACGAGCCCCCTGGCCGCGGCCAGCGGCGCCACCGTCTGCTCGCACCGCAGCATCGGCGAGCAGACGATCTCCGCGATCGGCACGCCCGCCAGCCGGTCCACCAGCTTCTCGGCCTGCGCCCGGCCGGTGTCGTCGAGCTCGACACCGGCGGAGCGCCCGGCGAGCACGCCGGACGCGTTGGCCGCCGAGCGGCCGTGGCGGAGCAGGATGAGCGTCGTCACGACCGCCGAGCGTACGTGCGTCCAGCGGGCGGCCGCGGCTCAGTAGGCGGCGATCCAGCCCGCGCCCAGCGCGACGAACAGCACGGCCCCGAGGGCGACGCGGTACCAGACGAACAGGTAGACGCTGTGGCGCTCCACGTAGCGCAGCAGCCACGCGATCGAGGCGAAGCCGATCGCGAACGCGATCACCGTCGCCACCACCATCTGGGCGACGGACGGCCCGTCGCCCGCGAACACGTCCGGGATCTGGAAGATGCCGGAGGCGACCACGGCGGGGATCGCCAGCAGGAACGAGTAGCGGACCGCGGCGGGGCGCGAGAACCCGAGCAGCAGCCCCGCGGTGATCGTGCCCCCGGAGCGGGACACGCCCGGGATCAGCGCCATCGCCTGGGCGAAGCCGAGCAGGATGCCGTCGGCGGGCTTCATCTGCTCCAGCTCGAAGCGCTGCTTGCCGATCCGCTCGGCGAGCCCCAGCAGCAGCCCGAACACCACCAGCGTCGTCGCGATCAGCCACAGGTTGCGCGCCGCGGTCTGGATCTGGTCCTCGAACAGGAAACCGAGCACGCCGATCGGGATCGTGCCGATGATCACGAGCCAGGCGATGCGGTAGTCCGAGGTTGCCCGCACGGCGGGGAAGCGGAAGCCGCGCAGCCAGGTCAGCAGCAGGTGGCCGATGTCACGCGCGAAGTAGACGAGCACGGCGGCCTCCGTGCCCAGCTGGGTGACCGCGGTGAAGGCCGCGCCCGCGTCCCGCCCGAAGAAGACCTCCGACACGATCCGCAGGTGCGCCGACGAGGAGATCGGCAGGAACTCGGTCAGCCCCTGCACGACCCCGAGCACGATCACTTCCAGCCACGTCACGCGCGGGACCGTACCGAGGGCGCCGAGGGCGTCCCGCATAGGCTTCCCCCGTGCGGAGGCGACGGGTCGGGGGCAGCGGGCTGGAGGTCTCGCAGATCGGGCTCGGCACGATGACCTGGGGCGTCTCGACCGACGTCGAGACCGCAAAGGCCCAGCTCGCGGCGTTCGTCGAGGCGGGAGGCACGCTCGTCGAGACCGCGGAGGCCTACGGCGACGGGGCCGCGCAGGAGGTGCTCGGCGAGGTGCTCGCCACGGCCGTCCGGCGCGACGACGTCGTGCTCGCCGGGCGTGGTGGCGTGCCCGGCGGGCCGCTCGGCGAGGGCGCCGCGCGCGGGGCCCTGCTCGACGGGCTCGACGCGATGCTCGCCCGGCTGCGCACCGACCACATCGACCTGTGGCAGCTGCCCTACTTCGACGCCCGGGTGCCGGTCGAGGAGACCCTGTCGGCCGTGCAGGTCGCGGTGTACTCGGGAAAGGCGCGCTACGCGGGCCTGGTCGGGCCCGCCGGCTGGCAGCTCGCGACGGTGGCCGAGCGCGGCCGGATGCTGGGCGGCGTCGCCGTGCCGGTCTCGGCGCAGGCGGAGTACTCGCTGCTGTGCCGGGACCCGGAGCGGGAGCTGCTGCCCGCCGCGCTGCACCACGGGATCGGCCTGCTGGCGTGGGCGCCGCTCGGCCGCGGCGTGCTCACCGGCAAGTACGTCGACGGCACCCCGGCCGACTCCCGCGGCGCGTCCCCCGAGCTCGCGTCGTACGTCGAGGCCCGCCGCACCGAACGCGCGACCCGGATCGTCCACGCGGTGCTCACCGCCGCCGACGGCCTCGGCACCTCACCCCTGTCGGTGGCCCTGGCGTGGGTGCGCGACCAGCCGGGCGTCGCGTCCGCGATCGTCGGCGCGCGGGACGCGGCCCAGCTCACGGCCTCGATGGCGGCCGACGGCCTGGTCCTGCCCGCGGAGATCCGCGCCGCCCTCGACGACGTCAGCGACCCCGGCTGAGCCCTGGCACGCGCGCGCGGGCGCGCCTATGGTGTGGGTCATTCCACCCGGCGTTCACCAGGACGTCAGGTGGCGGTGCGGTGCTGCTAGGGAGGTGAGCCGGTGGCGCGGAGCGGCCCGACCGGCACGGTCGAGGGGGAATCTGTCGACGGGGACTGGGAGTACCGCCCGGTCCAGCTACCGGGTGATGTGTCCCGGATGACCGCGGCGGTGCGGCTGGCGATCCAGGCCGAGTTCGGCGGCTGGGAGCTGTCCCGCGTACGTCTCTACCCGGGTGGGGTCCGCAAGGTGGTGCTGCGCCGTCGGCGCAGTTCGAGAATGCTGCCGGAGCTCTCGATCTAGAGCTCATCCGCGCGCCGACGCGCGCGGCTGCTGCGTCTCCTGCGGCTGCAGCTGCTGCGGCTCGGCGAGGGACCCCAGCAGCGCCAGCGACCTGGCGCTGTCCGAGCCCGGCTCGGCGTGGTAGACCACCAGGAGCTGGCCGTCGGTGTCCGAGATCGGCAGCTTCTCCAGCCGCAGCTCGAGCGGCCCCAGCTCCGGGTGGTCCATCCGCACCTGCCCACCCGCCAGCGGCTTGACGTCGTGGCGTGCCCACAGCTGGCGGAACCGCTCGCTGGCCAGCGACAGCTCGCCGACGAGCTGCACGATCCGCGGGTCGTCGACGTCGGTGCCGACGGAGGCGCGGAACGCCGCGACCATGCCGCCGATGATCGTCTCCCAGCCCGGGTGCAGCGCCTGCTCGTCGGCGTCGAGCAGCATCGACCGCAGGCGGTTCTCCCCCGGCCGCAGCCGCGGCGACAGGGCGGCGGCGAGCCGGTTGGCGGCGAGCACGTCGAAGCTCCGGCTCTCCACGAACGCCGGCAGCCCGATCACCTCCAGAAGCTGCCGGATCCCCGCGGGCACCACCTCGCGGCGGGGCCGCCGCGCGGGCGCCGGCCGGTCGGCCGAGAGGCTCAGCAGGTACTGCGTGGCGGTTTCGTCGAGCCCGAACACCCGCGCCAGCGCCCGCAGCACCTGCGGCGACGGGTTGCGGTCGCGTCCCTGCTCGAGCCGCAGGTAGTAGTCGGCGCTGATCCCGGCGAGGGTGGCGACCTCCTCCCGGCGCAGGCCGGGCGTGCGCCGCACCCCCGCGACGTGCAGCCCCACGTCCGCCGGGTCGACGAGGTGACGACGCGCGCGCAGGTAGTCGCCCAGCACGTTCGACCTGGTCACGGTCCTGATCCTAGGTGTGGGGCGAGCGCCGTTCCTGGTCCTGCGACTCCCAGGATGAACTCTACGTTCCGGTCCGGGCCCCGCCGCCGAACGATGGGGTCATGACATCCCACGGACTTCCCGGCGGCCGCTACCGCGTCGGCGACTTCGAGCTCACCCGCGTCGGCTACGGCGCCATGCAGCTGGCCGGGCCCGGCGTCTTCGGACCGCCGAAGGACCGCGACGCGGCGATCGCCGTGCTGCGCGAGGTGGTCGAGCTCGGCATCAACCACATCGACACCGCCGACTTCTACGGCCCGTACGTCACCAACGAGCTGATCCGCGAGGCGCTGCACCCGTACCCGGAGGACCTGCACATCGTCACGAAGGTCGGCGCCCGCCGCGACGAGAAGGGCAGCTGGGTGCTCTCCCGCGACCCCGCCGACCTGCGCACGCAGGTCCACGACAACCTGCGGCGGCTCGGCCTCGACGCCCTCGACGTGGTCAACCTGCGCATGGGCGCGGTCGAGGGGCCGGAGCCGGGCTCGATCGCACCGCAGGTCGAGGTGCTCGCCGAGCTGCAGCAGCAGGGCCTCATCCGCCACATCGGCCTGAGCACCGTCACCGCCGAGCAGCTGGCCGAGGCCCGGGCGATCGCCCCCGTCGTCTGCGTGCAGAACCACTACAACCTCGCCCACCGCGAGGACGACCCGCTCGTCGAGCTCACCGCGCGCGAGGGCATCGCGTTCGTCCCCTACTTCCCGCTCGGCGGCTTCTCGCCGCTGCAGTCCGACGCCCTCGAGTCGGTGGCCAAGCGGCTCGAGGCGACCCCAAACGCGGTCGCGCTCGCGTGGCTGCTGCACCGGTCGCCGAACATCCTGCTGATCCCCGGCACGTCGTCGATCGAGCACCTGCGCGAGAACGTCGCCGCCGCCGCGCTGGAGCTGCCTGCCGACGCACTCGCGGAGCTGGACGAGATCGGGCGCTGATCCCGGCCCAACCGCGGGCGAGGCGGGCGCGCAGGCGGTCGGCGAGCACCACGTCGTGGGGCAGCTCACGCAGCCGCGCGGGATCGGCGGGCACGCCGCGCTCCCGCAGCCGGCGGCCGAGGTGGGCCCAGTACCCGGCGCACGACTCCTCCCAGGTGCCCCCCCGGCGCCGGCTCGTCGGGACCGACCACCACCCGCGCGGTCTGCTCGACGTCCGCCACCCTGGTCACCGCCCAGGGAGCTGACCCACCCGCGGCTCACCCGCGGGCGAGGCGGGCGCGCAGGCGGTCGGTGAGCACCACGTCGTGGGGCAGCTCACGCAGCCGCGCGGGATCGGCGGGCACGCCGCGCTCCCGCAGCCGGCGGCCGAGGTGGGCCCAGTACCCGGCGCACGACTCCTCCCAGGTGCCCCCCGGCGCCGGCTCGTCGGGACCGACCACCACCCGCGCGGTCTGCTCGACGTCCGCCGCCGTCGTCGCCGCCCAGGGGGCCGACGTTCCCCAGCCGCGGTCGTCGAGCAGCAGGACCCGGCCGCCGTCCGCCAGCACCGCCTCGTGGCGCGCCCGCACCGACACGCGGCCGTCGTCCGCGACCGCGTCGTCGACGTCCACGGTGGTGAGCAGGCGCTCCACCGTCAGTGGTCGGCCCACGTCACCCCCGGCGGGCGTGCCCCGCCCGCCGGCCCGGGCACGCCGCGGAACCCGTACGGGGCGGGGTCGCGGCCGGGCTGGACGAACCAGCACTCCCCCGGCTCGCCCCGCTCCAGCACGGCGTCGATCGCCGCGGCCACGTCCTCGGCCGAGAGCAGCGGGAAGTCGCCGAACTGCGGCTTCGCGCGCGCGATCAGCGGGGTGTCGGCGAACCCCGGGCACACCGCGTTCACCCGGATCCCGTCGCCGGCGAGCACGGGCGCCGCGGCCCGCACGTACCCCACCACGGCGTGCTTGGTCATCGTGTACAGCGCATCCCCCGGCATGGGCACGAGCCCGGCGAGCGAGGCCGTCGCGACCACCGTGCCGCCGCCCGCCCGCCGCAGCGCGGGCACGGCCGCGGTCAGCCCGAACACGACGTGGTCGACGTTCACGCCGACGATCCGCCGGTAGCCGGCGAGGTCGAGGTCCTCCACGCCGGACTGGCCCGCGGTCACGCCCGCGTTGAGCAGCACCACGTCCAGCCGGCCGAACGCGTCCTCGGCGGCGGCGACGTGCACGGGCATGCGCTCGGGCTCCGAGACGTCGCCGGGCAGGGCGAGCCCACCGACCTCCTCGGCCAGCGCACCCGCCGCGTCCGCGTCCAGGTCGGCCACCGCGACCCGCGCCCCGGCCGCCGCGAGCCGCCGCACCGCGGCCGCGCCGATCCCGGACCCGCCGCCGGTGACCAGGGCTGCCTTGCCCGTGAGGTCCATCAGCAGCTCCGCAGGAACCGGTCGAGCACCCGGGTGCCGAACCGCAGCGCGTCCACCGGCACCCGCTCGTCGATGCCGTGGAACAGCGAGGCGAAGTCCAGGTCCGGCGGCAGCCGCAGCGGGGCGAACCCGTAGCACTCCATGCCCAGGTCGGAAAAAGACTTCGCGTCCGTGCCGCCGGAGAGCATGTACGGCACCGTCTTCGACGTCGGGTCCTCCGCCCGCAGCGCGGCCACCATCGCGTCGGTGAGCGCGCTCTCGAACGGCGTCTCGACCGCCTTCAGGTTCTGGATCCACTCCCGCGTGACGTTGGGGCCGATCAGCTCGTCGACCTCCCGCAGGAACGCCTCCTCCCGGCCGGGCAGCACGCGGCAGTCCACCACCGCCTCCGCCGTGGACGGGATGACGTTGGCCTTGTAGCCGGCCGAGAGCATCGTCGGGTTGGCGGTGTCGCGCAGCGTCGCCCCGACCAGGCGCGACAGCGGCCCGAGCTTGGCGAGCGCCCCCTCCAGGTCGTCCTCGGGGAACTCGATCCCGGACAGCTCGGACATCTGCTCGAGGAACGCGCGGACGGTGTCGGTGAGCACCAGCGGGAACGTGTGGTTGCCCAGCCGCGCCACCGCCTCCGCGACGTGCGTGACGGCGTTGTCGTCGTGCAGGAACGACCCGTGCCCCGGCTTGCCCCGCGCCCGCAGCCGCATCCACGCGAGGCCCTTCTCGGCCGCCTGGATCAGGTAGACCCGCTGGTCCTCGCCGAGCGTGAGCGAGAACCCGCCCACCTCGCCGACCGCCTCGGTGCAGCCCTCGAACAGGTCGGGCCGGTGCTTGACCAGCCACTGCGCCCCGTACGACCCGCCCGCCTCCTCGTCGGCGACGAACGCGAACACGATGTCCCGCGGCGGCACCACCCCGGCCCGCTTGAAGTGGCGCGCGACCGCGAGCGTCATGCCGACCATGTCCTTCATGTCGACCGCGCCCCGGCCCCACACGTAGCCGTCCTGCACGGCCCCCGAGAACGGGTGCACCGACCACTCCGACGCATCGGCCGGCACCACGTCCAGGTGGCCGTGCACCAGCAGCGCTCCCCGCGACCGATCCGCCCCCGGCAGCCGGCAGAACACGTTCGTCCGACCCGGCGCCCCCGAATCGAGCACCTCGACCTCGTACCCGACCTCGGTGAGCTTCGCCGCCACGTACTCGGCGGCCTCCCGCTCCCCCTTGGTCGTCTCGAGGTCACCCGTGTTCGTCGTGTCGATGCGGATGAGCTCGGACGTCAGTTCGACGACCTCGTCCTCGGCTGCTCCTTGGCTGGTCACGCGGATCTTCCTACCACTGGGAGGACCCGTCGCGGAGGTTCGGAGGGTGTGGGCTATCCTTCCTCCAGCAAGTCCGAGTGGCGGAATGGCAGACGCGCTAGCTTGAGGTGCTAGTCCCCGAGTAGGGGGTGGGGGTTCAAGTCCCCCCTCGGACACTCAGACGTCGCACACCTGCGGCGAACTGCGCACCAGTGTCAGAACGCGCCTGAACACGCGGCCGTAGCGGCCGTGCTCGCGTGGCGGGTGGCCGTCGTGACCGGCGCCGTCATCGTGCCTCTGCTTCCCACAGGCCGGACGTCCAGCGGCGAGGCGGCACATCCAACGCGGGTGGCCCCTGCTTCTCGACGCGGGTTGCCGCTACCCCAGCCACCACGTGCACGCACCGCGACCACCGCCTACGGGATGTCCGCGCTCGACCGTGGCGGGCGGATCGCCGATCGCGCGGTGCGCGCCGCACTGGGCTGGGCCCCCGGCACCACGCTGCACGATCACCTCACCCGCCACCACCTCACGCCTGAGCCGAGCCACCGAGAGCTAGACGGTTGTGAAGGACCACCGCTTCCTCTGACTGCCCGCCGCGGCTCGCCACCGGTGATCGCGTTCTGCTCGCGGCCGTCCCCGTGCGGCAGATGCTGATCATCTACGCACCCGCCACGCTCGACGAGCTGCTGGCTCACGAGGGGTCTGACCCGATGGGCGGCGACAGATATGGTCAGCGGGAACCACATGACCCGGCCCCGGTGGCGCGTGCACTCACGCAGCGTCCCCGCAGTGACCGGACCGTGTTCGTCGAGTTCCCGAGGTGCCACCCGCTACCCGTTGTCGGTCCCTCCCGCCGCGGCACCGGCCGCGAGCTGGACGTATTCGACGACGGCGCCGTCGGCGTGACGCGCCGTCAGGTTGCGCCCCGTCGGCACGTCGGCCGGCCCGTCGACGACGGCGGCGCCGTGCTCGGCCAGGAAGGCGATGACGCCGTCCAGATCGTCGACGATCATGGTGGCCTGGGTGTCACGGTACGGGCGGAGCGCTTCGTCGGGGCCGGCGATGACGAGCACCGAGCCGACGGTCGCCAGCTCGAGCTCACCGTAGGAGAACCGGTTGGCGGGGCGCTCGTCGAGGAGCGATGCGAGCATGTCGAGCGCCGGATCGAGCTCGGCGACGTAGAGCCGTGCGAACGTGGCGAGAACCTTCATGCGTGAACCCCCTGCAGTCCGAGGAAGAGCGGTGTGCCACCGTCCGTGCCGGTGATCACCGCGGGCGGCAGGCCAGATCCTTCCCGATCGCCGATACCGCGTTCTGGAGGGCCGGACGTACGTCGTCGAGGCCGGCGGCGTCGCGGACGGGCGCGGCGGTGCTCCGGACGCCGGCCTCGCGCTCCTGGTCGAGGATCGCCCGGCCGTCGCGCCGGACCGGTCGCTCTCCCACCGCAGCCGCGCCATGTGCAGCGTGCGGAACACCGACGAAGGATCCGGGCTAGTGATCTCTGATCCCGGTTTCCGGATGGTGTCGGGTCAGAGGCTGCGAGCGCGAGGGCCGGCCGTCAGGCGGCGAAGACGGCCTCGGGACGGTCGCGGTTTTCGTGCAGGTCCCAGTGCAGGGGGGCGATCTGCTCGGGCGTGGCCGTCGGGAAGCCCACCGGCGCGCCGCCGACAGCGCCCCCGCCGACCCAGACGCCGATCGCCACGTGGCCGGCGTACACGCCGCTGCCGTCCAACTCCTCGTTCAGGTTGATCACCCAGTTGCGCAGGGTCGCTTGGGCTGCGTTGATGTTGCCCAGCATCGGGACCGGGTCCACGGAGCCGCCGCCGGTGGTGAACAGCAGGGTCCCGGTACCGGCCTCTCGCATGGCGGGCAGGACCGCCTGGGCGGCCGTGACGGCGCCGTAGAAGCTGTACTCGATCTGCGGCTGCAGGTTGTCCACCGCGACCTCCGACGGAGCGGCCGAGGTGAAGCCCGGCACCGCGGGTACTGCGGGGCCGGCGAGTACTCCGGTACGTCGATGCCGCCGACGCGGGCCTTGGCCGCGTCCAGCGACGCCTTCCCGGCCGAGCTGGTCGGCCAGTGCGTCCAGCTGCTCCTTGGTGCGGGCGACCAGGGCTACGTCGAAGCCGCGGCGGCCGAAGGTGCGGGCGATGGCCAGGCCCATGCCGGGGCCGGCGCCGACGATGGCGAGAGTGGGCACACTCAGGTCTCTTTCGTGTCGGGACCGCCCGGACATGCGGGACTCGGACGCCCGGCAGGGGTGGGGATCAGGCTGGACCGGATCGGCGACAAGTGGAGCATGCTGGTGATCGCGGTCCTGGAGGCCGGCCCGATGCGCTACACCGATCTGCAGCGGGAGGTCCCCGGGATCTCCCAGCGGATGCTCACCCTCACCGTGCGCCAGCTCCAGCAGGACGGCCTGGTGACCCGGACGGCCTACGCGGAGGTGCCGCCGCGTGTGGAGTACGCCCTCACTCCCCTGGGTCGCAGCCTCCACCAGATCGTCACGTCCCTGATCACTTGGGTCGCAGACCACAGCCAGATCCGCGAACACCGGGCGCGCACCGCCACCGCAACCTGATGTCCACCGAGTGGACGCGTTGGCGAGCGGCGGCGGCACGAGGACGTCATCGCCTCGGTCCTCGTCGCCGAGAGCCTGGCGTCGCGCGGACAGCCGTACCAGAGGGGCTGCGGCGTGATGAGTTCGCCCAGCCGGCGGGGCCTCGGTCACCCAGGGCGTTTCAGCGTCGGGATCGGTGGTGGTACAGCCGCACCGTGGCCTGGACGTGGGGGGTGAACCGGTACCAGCCGCGAGCAGCGCGGAACTCGGCGGTATCGAGCGCGGCCGGGCCCTCCAGCGCGTAGAGGGTGAGGTAGCGGCGGCCGCCGCCGGTGTCGGAGACGTAGCGGTCGGCGGACAGGACGCCGGGGCACGCCGCGATGGCGGGCAGGTGCTCGTCGTCGTACCAGGCGTTCCACTCGTGTTCGACCTCGGCGGCGACGGTCACGTCGACGACGAACAGCCACTCGGCCGTGCTCATGCCGACACCCCGGTCAGACGCAGGACGCCGGCGCCCTCGAAGCGGCGCCGCCGGCAGAAGTCGGCGACGGCGTCGAGACCATCGCTGACCTCGCCGTAGACGGTCACGGTGTTGGGCCCGGACGGCAGTCGGCACTCGGCGTCGCCGTACACCACGCAGAGCTCGCCGTACTTGTGGTCCCAGGTCAGATCGCCCGGCCGGACCAGCCGGACCGCGTTCTCCGGCTCGTCGTTGTCCAGCTCGACGGTCTCGGCGCCCATCACCATCTCGCCGCTCCACGCCGCGTGGACGAACGGCATGGCGATCGGCAGCAGCGCCTGGATGGCGGCGACGGTGCGCGGCACCCCTTCGTCGTAGAGGCGCACGGCGGCAAAGCCGCCGTCCCACTCCAGGCGCGCCGTGGCCGTCCCGACCCGGAAGCCGTTCCACGACCGCTGGAACCACCAGTCGTCGGCAGCGCTCATCGGTTCTCCTGCCTCGTGCTCGATGTGGTCGCCACCACCCGGTGGCGCACCTCGTAGATCGACACCCCGTACTCGCGCACGTGGGGCGCCCATTCGTCCCAGGCCACGGCGCCGGCGCGCAGGCGGGCCTCGCGGGCCTCGGCGAAGTCGTCGGGACCGTCGGTCTCGTAGATGGCGAGGAACCGGCGCCCGGGTGGGCCGAGGTGTCCGGGTCGACCCGGCTCGGGGCACAGCTGCAGGCGCCAGGCCCGGCGCATCCCGGGTGCGGAGACGATCTGCGGCAGGTGGACGGTGTCGTACCAGCGGTTGAACTCGGCGAGTGCGCCGTCGGGGAGATCGAGGTCGACGCCGACGGTGGCCCAGTAACCGCCATCGCCGGGCACGACCTCGACCGTGGTCAGAACGTCGCGGTAGGTGCGGGTCCAGTCGATCAACCAGTCGTCGACGTGGTCCTGCCACGGCCCCCACGGCGGCCCGGCGAGGAGGGCGGCGTTGAACGCGGCGGGCCCGTCGACCTCGTAGACCGCCGAGTACCGCTGGGGCTGGGGCCCGAGCTCGGCGCGGTGGTCGATGCGACGCAGGAACCAGCCGCGGCGGAAGCCGTCGAGGGCGACCCACTCCGGCTGGTGCTCGGTGGCCCACCAGGTGACGAACGTGTCCTCGGCGGCACCAGCGGCGGCGCTCACGTTCGCCGAGACGATCGAGAACGTCGTCATGCCGGCCGTCCGGTCTGGATGTGCGAGGTCGGGTACCCGCCGTCGACGGCCAACGTGATGCCGTGCACGAACCCGGCCTCGTCGGAGGCGAGGAACGCGATCGAGGCTGCGATGTCGTCGACCTGACCGAGCCGCCCGGCGAGGATGGCCGCCTCGAGCTGTTCCGTGCGGCCGGGCTGGGCCCGCAGGTGGGCGTTGATGGGAGTGGCCGTGTAACCCGGGGCGATGGCGTTGACCCGGATGCCGTCGGGGGCGAGCTCGACGGCGAGCGTGCGGGCCAGACCGTCCACGGCGCTCTTGCTGGTTCCGTAGGCGCTCTGCCCGATCATGCCGACGCGCCCGGAGACCGAGGAGACGAAGACGATCGCGGATCCGCGTCGCAGCATCGGCAGCAACGCCTGCGTGAGCAGGAACGGCGCGCGGACGTTCACCGCCCACACGCGATCCAACGTCTCGACCGAGATCTCGGCGAACGGCTGTGGTCCGAACACGCCGGCGGAGTGCACCAGCACGTGCAGCTTGCCGGCGTCCCGCACGGCCTGGGCGGCCGCGGTGATGGAGGCGGGATCGCCGAGTTCGGCCGTGACGGTCCGGTGTGCCCGATCCTGGCCGGTCAACGAGGCCCGCACCTGCGCCAGCCGCGATTCGTCCCGTCCGAGGAGGATGACGGTGGCGCCCTCGGCCGCGAGCCGTCGCGCCACACCTGCGCCGATGCCGGAACTGGCGCCGGTGACCAGCGCCGTCCGCCCGACGAACCGTTGTGCGCGGGGAGCGTCCGTCCCCGGGTCGCGGGGTTGCGCGCCGTCCGCGCCGCTCATGCCACCGCCGCTCATGCGACTGCCACCGGCCGCACCATCGAGCCGGTGGCGCCGCGCATCCGCAGCGACAGGCACACGAACAGGAACTCCCGCAGTCGGGCTCGGGCCAGCTGTTCGAGATAGAGCAGCTCGATGATGTGGACACCGGCTTCGCCGAGCAGATGTCGGTGCACGGGCAGGAACTCCTCCCCCGAGGCCGCTGGAAGGCACTCGAAGTTCTCGGTGTCGGACCCGACGACGACCGCCCCGCTCTCGGCGAGGAACCGGCCCGCACTCGTGTCGGGGCCGGCGGCGTAGTGGGCGTCGCGACGAGCGTCGTCACCCCACACCGCCATGTAGCCGGTGCGGATCAGCACGGCATCACCGGGACGCAGCTCGACCCCCTGACGATCGGCCGCGGCCCGCAGGTCCTCGGCGGTGATCCGCTCGCCCGCCGGGAGCGCCTCGACGCCGCGCAACGCCGCGACGTCGAGCAGCACGCCCCGGCACAGGAACGGGGGGATGGACGAGGCCTCGGCCAGCGTCGGCCCGAAGTCGCCGAGGTGCTCGGCATCCAGACCGCCGCCGAACCACCTCGAGCCCTCGGTGACGTGGCACAGGGCGTCGATGTGGGTGCCGGTGTGCGCCGAGCTGACGATCAGCTCGGTGGTCACACCGGTCTCGGTGGCCGCATCGGGCGTGCGGACCGCCCGCCCGGGGGTGCGGTAGGTGGTCATCACGAACGGCGGGTGGACCGGCAGGACCGGCATCCCCGGCCACCGACCGGCGTCCAGATCGAACAACTGCCCGGCGGAGGGCACGCTGAGCGCGGCGAGCAGCTCGTCGCCGGTCTGGTGAGCGCCGCGGCCCAGCTCCGCGGGCACGTAGGAAACCCCTGGCAAGGCGCGTTGTCGCACGGTGCCGTACTGCTGACCCATCCGCGTCATCATCCATCCTCGCCCACGATGTGGACGATTCGTCTGTAGTGTGGACACCGTCCGACGGCCGCGGGCGTTTGTCAAGAGCGTTTGACGTTCGCCCCGCCCGACTCCTACCGTCCGCGATGTGGACATTTGGTTCACGTGATGACGAAAGGGCTGGCGGCACATGCCCAGCGAGGCCCCCCAGGGGACAGTGAAGGTCGTGGCCAAGGCGGTGGCCGTGCTCGAGGCGCTGACCGCGGGCGAGCAGACCCCCGGCGCGCTCAGCGCCGCCGTCGACGAGCCACGCAGCACCGTCTACCGGCTGCTGGCCACGCTGGAGGACCAGGGCCTGGTGGAGCCGGGCGCCCGACCGGGGACCTTTCAACTCGGCATGCGCCTCTACGCGCTCGGTCGCGCCGTCGCCGGCCGGTTCGCGAACGTCCGCGCCGCCGCGCTGCCCGCGATGGAGGAGCTGCACAGGGCCACGAAGCAGACGATCTTCCTGACCGTCCGGCGCGGGCTGAACGGGGTCTGCCTGGAGCGGCTCGACGGCCAGCTCGTCGGGGTGATGATCCTTCCCGTCGGCGGGACGATCCCGCTGCACGGCGGGGCGAACGTCCGCGCCTTGCTGGCGTTCGAGCCGCGCGAACTCTGGGAGGAGTTCATCCGGCACGGCCGGCTGGAGAAGTTCACCCCGCGTACCGAGATCACAGCCGCGGGGTTGCGCGCCCAGTTGGAACTCATCCGCGAGCAGGGCTACGCGATCTCCGACGAGGACATCATCCCGGGCATCGCGTCGATCGGCGCCCCGGTGTTCGACCACTCCGGCGCCGTGCGCGCGTCGATCTCCATGAGCGGTCCGCGGCCTGCCGTCCTGGGCGACGGGACCCGCGACAACATCGATCGAGTGCTCGCCGCCGCCGCCGAGATCTCCCGCGTGCTCGGCCATCGCGACTGATCATCGGACTCGCCCGAGCCGCACGATCACCCCGCCACCTGACGCCGCGTCCGGATTCTCCCCTTGACACGGGGCGGCTTCCATCGTCTGATTGTGCCCACATTGAGGACGAGCTGCCCGCAACGTGGACAGCCAGTCGGCGAGGCAGCTCGTCGCAGATCGCCGAATTCCGGCGCGGGTAGCTCACCGCACGCCGGAGAGGAGCGTGTTCCATGCCTGCTGCCCCCAGCCCGTCCCGCCCCACCACCCCGTTCGGGGCCTTCATGCTCTGGCCGGACCACCTGGAGTGGTCCACGCAGGCGATGCGGTTGATCAGCTACGCATCGGTGGGGGGCGGTGACTTCAGCGAGGTGCACTCGGTGGCGCGGGATCTGCCCGTCGGTGACAACACCGCCTGGTACGAGGGCTTTTCCGCACTCGCCCGACGGGTGGAACGCGATGGGGACACCTCCTACGCCGGTGGTCACTTCATCAGCGCCCGGGAGGCGTGGCTGCGCGCGGCGATCTACCACCGCATCGCCGGCCAGCTCATGGCCCTCGCCGGCGACGCTGACGTGCCCGGTGTCGAGGAGAGCCGGCGTTGTTTCCGCCGCGCCGCGAAGCTGGAGGACCTCCGGATCGACGTCGTCGAGATCCCGTTCGAGGGCGCCAGCCTGCCCGGTTACCTGGTCCGCGGTGGCGATGGACGGCGACCCGGACCGGCGGCGGCCGTCACCGGCGGTATCGACGCCTTCTGCGAGGAGATGTACCTCAAGATCGGCAAGGCGCTCGGGACCCGCGGGTACACGGTCCTGCTGCTCGATTGGCCCGGACAAGGTGAGGCACGCCGCCGCGGCATCTACGCCCGTACCCGGTTCGAGACGGCGCTCTCGGCGGCGGTCGACCACCTCGAGCTGCTGCCCGAGGTCGACCCGACCGGATCGCCCTGATCGGCTCCAGCCTGGGTGGCTTCTACGCGGTGCGTGGTGCCGCCTACGAACCCCGGATCGCCGCGACCGTCGTGTGGGGGGTCCCCCGGGGTGTCGGTCGCCTCGTTCGAGGAGTTGCGCGACCACCCGCGGTTCGGGCAGTTCATGGCCACCTTCGGCGCAACCGACGCGCACGACCTCCGCAGCAAGCTCGCGGACTTCAACCTGGACGGCGCGCCGGAGCGGATCACCTGTCCGACGCTGATCCTGCACGGCGACAGCGACGTCCTGGTACCGGTCGCTGCTGCCCACGACGTCTTCGGTCGCCTGCGGGGCGACCACCACACGCTGATCACCTATCCCGCGGGAGAACCCGGCTGCACCCACTGCCAGCTCGACTCCCTGCCGCTCGCGCAGCGCCACATCTGCGACTGGCTCGACCAGCAGCTGCTGCCCCGCGTTCGCGTCCGCGGCTAGCGGCCACAGCCCACCCCGCCACGGAAGCCGGGGCTCGCACCCCTGGGGCGACCTCAGCGCCGCCGACGCCCATCCCCTTGTCCGAGAGGGTTCCGATGACGCCCACCTGCCTGCCACCGACCACCCCCGGGGTGAGCCACCGCGCGCGCCGCGCCGTGGTCGCCGTGCTGACCGTCGCCGCGACGCTGCTGGCGACCGCGTGCGGCTCGTCCGGCGAAGGCACCGAGTCGCACGCGCTGAGGTTGCTGGTGCCCTTCACGCCGGGCGTGTGGGACCCACGCCAGGTATCGGCGTGGCCGCTGTCGGGCCTCCTGCTGGTCAACGAGCCGTTGACGGTGTACCAGCCGGACGGGACCAACGCGCCGAACCTCGCCGAGAAGGTCGAGCAGCCCTCGCCGACGCAGTTCGTCTACACCTTGCGACCGGGGGTGACCTTCTCGGACGGCACCGCGTTCACCGCTGAGGACGTGAAGTTCTCCTTCGAACTGCACATGGGTGAGGACGCGGAGTCGGTGTCGGCCGCGTACTGGCGCAGCGTCGCCTCGGTGGACGTGACCGGCGAGAACCAGGTCACGGTCACGCTGTCCGAACCGGACGCCCAGTTCCCCTACACCGTGTCCAAGACCCCGATCGTGAGCAAGGCGTACTACGCCGCCCACGGCGATGAGGTCGGCACCTCCACGGTGCCGAACATCGGCACCGGGCCGTACGTGTTCGACGCGTTCACCGCCTACGCGACCACCACCCTCGTCCCGAATCCCGGGTACTGGGGCCCCAAGGCCACCTACGACTCCATCACGCTGGAGACCCCCAAGGACGACTCGGCCCGTCAGCTCGCCCTGCAGTCCGGCGAGGTCGACGGGATCTACAACCCGCCGCTGGGCCAGCTCGGCTCGTTCCAGGCCCTGCCGGGCTTCACCTCGCACGAAGGCCCCGACCTGTCCGTCTACCGCATCGCGTTCGACACCACCAAGGCTCCCTTCGACGACCCGGCCGTACGGCGCGCGATCATGCATGCCATCGACCGGCAGGCACTGGTCGACGGCGTGTTCGGGGGCAACGCCGAGCTCGCCCCGACCCTGGTCCCGGAGTCGATCACCGCGCGGAACGCCGACGCGGCCGCGGTCGCCGCCGCCTACCAGGAGCTGGAAGCCGGGTTGACGCACGACATCGCGGCGGCCCGGGATGCGCTGGCGCACTCCAGCCGACCCGACGGATTCACCGTCGAGGTCCCGGTTCAGTCGTCCGATCCGAACCAGTCGCTGATCGTGCAGACCATCGGCCAGGACCTGGCCGAGATCGGCATCACGGTGACCGTCACCGCCCAGGACGATGCGACCTTCCTCAACGCGGTCTACGCCGAACACTCCACGCCCGGCATGGTCGTGGACTCGTGGACCGGCAGCTCCCCGGACCCGGTGAACATGCCGCGCAACATGCTGATGCCCGGGAGCCTGGGCAACATCGCCCAGTACGCGAACCCTGCGGTGACGGATCTGCTCAACCGGTACCAGAGCATGAGCCCGACCGATCCGGAGCGGACCGCGGTGCTGCTGCAGGCGCTCTCGACCGCCCAGCAGGACGTCCCGTACGTGCCGTTGCTGTTCCCGAAGGTGTTCTGCTTCGTGCGCGACGACTTCGCCGTCACCGACTTCGACACCTTGTGGTGGATGACCCGCTGGCCCGAGCACGTCACCCCGGCGGCGCCATGAGCACCACCGGGAACGAGGCCGCGCGCGACACCGCCGGCCCTGCCACGTCCGACCGCGCTGCCGCCGCACACCGCCGCGGAGGCCGGTCGCCCGCTCTGCGGATGCTCGCGACCCGCTCGGTCGGGGCGGTCGCGGTGTTGCTGGCGGTCACGGTCGTCGTGTTCCTCTTCGTGCACCTCGCCCCGGGCGGGCCCGAACAGGCGCTCGCCGGACGGGAGGCCACGCCCGAGCAGCTGGCCGCGATCCGCGCGCGGTACGGCCTCGACGATCCGCTGTGGCAGCAGTACCTGCGTTACCTCGGGGCGTTGACCCATCTCGACCTGGGCACGTCCCTGCTGCGCCGCGAGCCGGTGACCCGCTCGATCGGCCAGGCCGCCGGGGTGACCGCCCCGCTGGTGCTGATCTCGTGGCTCCTGGCCGCCGTCGCCGGCACCGCGCTGGGGATGTTCACCGCGTTGCGCGCCGGGAGCCGGTTGGACCGCGTGGTGCTCGCACTGACCGTGCTGGCCGCCAGCACCCCGGTGTTCGCGACCGGGCTGCTGTTGGCATGGGTGTTCGGCATCCAGCTCGACTGGCTGCCGGTGCTGGGTGCCGGTCGCGACGGCGGCGACCGCGCCCGCTACCTGGTGCTGCCGATCCTCACCACCACCCTGGTGCTGCTGGCGTCCTCGACCCGCTTCGCGCGGGTGCGGATCGGGCAGATCCTCGAGGAGGACCAGGTGACGTTCGCCCGGGCACGAGGGCTGTCCACGAGCTACGTCCTGGTTCGGATCGTGCTGCGCAACGCCGCCGTGCAAACCATCACGCTCTCCGGCGCGGTGCTGATCGCCATGCTGGGCGGGCTGGTCGTCGTCGAGCAGGTCTTCGCCCTTCCCGGGCTGGGCACGTTGCTGGTCACCGCGATCGGCGCGCGCGACATCCCCGTGATCCAGGGTGTGACCCTCGTCGTGGCCGTGGCCGTGGTCGTGGTCAACCTCGTGGTGGATCTGCTGTGCCTCGCGGTCGATCCGCGGATGCGCCGCGGTCTGGAGGTCGACCGATGAGCCCGGCCGGGATCGTCCTCGCGCGGCGGCCGCGGGCGCGGCGCTTCCTGGCCGGACCGGGGGTTCCGCCGGGGGTGGCCGCGGCCGCGCTGTTCCTGGGCCTGGTCGCGGTGTGGGTCGTGGCGCCGGGGCTCGCTCCGCACGACCCGGCGCTGATCCGCCCCGGCGACGCCTACCAGGGGCCGAGCTCCGCGCACCTGCTGGGTACCGATCCACTCGGGCGCGACGTGCTGTCGCGGTTGATCGACGGCGCGCGCACCGCGGTGCTGGCACCGCTGACGCTGGCCGCGGGAACGATCGCGGTCAGCACGACGTTGGCCGTGCTCGCCGGCTACCTCCGGGGCTGGGTCGACGCGGTGATCAGCCGCGTCGTCGACGTCCTCTACTCCATCCCCGCCCTGATGGTCGCCATCGTCATCGTCGGCGTCACCGGGGGCGGGTTCGGGCTGTCGATCATCGTGCTGCTGGTCTTCGGCCTCCCGGCCAACGTGCGAGTCCTGCGCGCGGCCGTCATGGAACGCGCTGCGCTCCCCTACGTCGAAGCGGCCCGGACGCTCGGGGTGTCCACGCCCCGCATCATGCTGACCCAGCTCGTGCCCGCCATCGGACCACTCGTGATCACCAGCTTCTTCCTGCAGATCACCTTCGCCATCGTCGATCTGTCGTCGCTGTCGTTCCTGGGGTTGGGTGTGCCGCCGGGGGCGTCCGACTGGGGCCGGATGATGGCGGAGAACCGCGCCACCATGAGCGCGAACTTCTTCTCCACGGCCGCGCCCGGCCTGTGCCTGGCCGCGGTGGCCGTGTCGGCGAACGTGCTCGGCGATTGGCTCTACACCCGCTACGAGCAGGCTGGACGTTCCCGATGACGAGCCGGATCAGCCCGACCGCCCTCGTCGCGACGGGTCTCTCCGTCCGTGGCGTACGCGGCGGCGCACCGGTGGGGCTGACCTCCGATGTCGACATCGAGGTGCCCGCCGGAGAGGCCGTGGCGATCGTCGGCGAGTCCGGCAGCGGCAAGTCGTTGACCGCGCGGGCGCTGCTGTCGCTGCTGCCCCGCGGGCTGGCCTCCTCGGGCACCATTCGGATCGGGGATCGCGACGTGTCGCTGCTCGACGACGCCGAGCGTCGCCGCCTCCGCGGCAGCGAGCTCGCGTTCGTCATGCAGGACCCGTTCACGATGCTCAACCCGCTGGAACGGTGCGGCTCACAGGTCACCGCCGCGCTGCGTGGCCCGGACGGTCGGCGGCTGCGGAAGGCGGCGGCCCGGGACGAAGCGGTGCGCCGGCTCGCCGAGGTCGGGATCGCCGATCCGGCCGTGGCCGATCGCTACCCGTTCGAGCTGTCCGGGGGCATGCGCCAGCGCGTCGCGATCGCGGCGGCGATCGCGGAGAACCCCGCCGTCCTGATCGCCGACGAGCCCACGACGGCGCTCGACGTCACCACGCAGAAGGAGATCCTCGACCTGCTCGAACGGCTCTCCCGCAGTCATCGCATGGGCCTGGTGTTGATCACGCACGACCTGCGGGTTGCGTTCTCGGTGTGCACGCGGATCTACGTGATGTACGCGGGTGAGATCGTCGAGGCCGGCCGCCCCGTGGACGTGCGGAACCGCCCTCGCCACCCGTACACCGCGGGTCTGCTCCGCACCGAGCCGCCGTTGGACCGGCGGGTGCACCGGCTCGCCCGCATCCCCGGTGCCGTCCCCGCCCCCGGGGCGCGTCCAGCCGGCTGCCGCTTCGCCCCGCGGTGCGGCTGGGCCGAGGCCGACTGCCACGACCACCATCCGGCCCTGACCGTCCTGCCCCTCGATCACCAGGTGCGGTGCCGCCGCGCCGACGAGCTCACCGAGCAGCTGCGGCCGTCCCGCACCGATGAGCCGCCCGAGCCCGCCGTCGCCTGCGCCGCATCGGACCGGGCTCTCATCCGCACCCGGGCGCTGCGCCGCACCTACGGCCCACGGGTCGCGGTCGCCGGGGCCGACATCGAGGTGCACGCCGGCGAGAGCGTCGGCCTGGTCGGTGAGAGCGGATCGGGCAAGACCACCCTGGCGCGCATGCTCGTCGGCCTGACCCGGCCGAGCTCCGGCAGCGTCGAGGTCGGCGGCGTCGATCTGGCCTCGCGCCACCTCAGCTCCGCCGACTGGGCCGTCGTCCGCTCCACCGCGCAGATGGCCTTCCAGGATCCCTACTCCACGCTCAACCCGCACCGCACGATCGGAGCCGCCCTGCGGGACGGGCTCCGGTTGGTCGGCGCCGAGGACATCCACCGGCGCACCGACGAGCTCCTGGAGCGGGTCGGCCTGTCCGGCGACCACGCCAGGAGGATGCCCGCCCAGCTCTCCGGCGGGGAGCGCCAGCGGGTCGCGATCGCTCGAGCGCTCGCGCGCTCTCCCCGGGTGCTGGTCTGCGACGAGATCGTCTCCGCGCTCGACGTGTCGGTGCAGGCGCACATCCTCAACCTGCTGCGCGATCTGCAGGTCCGGCTGGGGCTCTCGCTGGTGTTCATCACCCACGACCTGGCCGTCGCCCGGCAGGTCACCGATCGCATCTACGTCCTGAAGGACGGCGAGATCGTCGAACAGGGCGCCACCGGCGACGTCCTCGACCACCCCCGCCACCCGTACACGCAGCGCCTGGTCGCCTCGGTTCCCAGCCCTCGTCCCGACCCCGGAACCGAGCTGGAAAGGGGAAAACCCGCATGAGCCTCCGCAGCCCGTACCCCGACGTCGAGATCCCCGAGGTCTCACTGCCGGAGCTGCTGTTCGGGGCCGGCTTCGGCGACCGGGCCGACGCCCCGGCGGTCGTCGACGGATCGACGGGGGCCGCGGTGACCTTCGCCCAGCTCGACGCCATGGTCGACCGGATCGCCGCCGCGCTGCACGGGCGCGGGCTGCGGCGAGGCGACGTCGTGGCCCTGTTCGCCCCGAACTCGCCCACCTGGGTCGCGGTGTTCCACGGCGTGCTGCGCGCCAACGGCGTGGTGACCAGCGCCAACTCCCTCTACTCTCCCACCGAGCTCGCCCACCAGCTCGCCGACTCCGGCGCGCGGATGCTGGTCACCGCATCCCCGTTCGTGGACCGGGCCACCGCGGCGGCCGCCTCGGCCGGGCTGCCCGCCGACGCCGTCGTCACCCTCGACCCGGTCGACGGCCACATCTCGCTCGCGGACCTCCTGTCGAGCACCGCCGAGCCCCCCGTCCTGGAGGTCGGGCCCACCGACACCGCGGTTCTGCCCTACTCCTCCGGCACGACCGGGCTGGCGAAGGGCGTGATCCTCACCCACCGCAACCTGGTGGCGAACCTGCTGCAGCTCGCCCCGTGGCGACCACGGACGAGACGACCCGCGTCCTCGCCGTCCTGCCGTTCTTCCACATCTACGGCATGACGGTGCTGATGAACCACAGCCTGCACCGGCGGGCCACGGTCGTCACGATGCCGCGCTTCGAGATGGCGGAGTTCCTGCGCGTCGTCACGCAGTACCGGCTCAACCGGCTCTACATCGCCCCACCGATCGCGGTCGGCCTCGCCAAGCACCCGCTGGTCGACGAGCACGACCTGTCGTGCGTGGACGTCGTCTTCTCCGGTGCCGCCCCGCTCGACGCCGAGCTCGGGCACGCGGTCGCCCGCAGGCTGGGCTGCGTGGTCCTGCAGGGCTACGGCATGACCGAGCTTTCGCCGGTGAGCCACTCGATGGACGAACGCCGCCCGAACGACGACCTGAACGGCGTCGGCTACGCGCTCCCCAACGTCGAGAGCAAGCTCGTCGACGCCGAGACCGGCCGCGAGGTCGGACCCGGTGAGCGCGGGGAACTGTGGGTCCGCGGGCCGAACGTCATGTCCGGCTACCTGAACAACCCCGCGGCCACCGCGGCGACCCTCGACGCCGACGGCTTCCTGCACACCGGGGACGTCGCCACCGTCGACGAGAACGGCTACTTCCGGATCGTCGACCGACTCAAGGAGCTGATCAAGTACAAGGGCTACCAGGTGCCGCCCGCGGAGCTCGAGGCGCTGCTCCTGACCCACGAGGACATCGCCGACGTCGCGGTGATCGGCGTGCGCGACCCGGAGGGGGAGGAGGTACCGAAGGCGTTCGTCGTGCGCCGGGACGGCGCCGGCCTCACCGCCGACGACGTGATGACGTACGTCGCGGAACGGATCGCGCCGCACAAGAAGGTGCGGGTGGTCGAGTTCATCGACCGGATCCCCAAGTCGGCGTCGGGCAAGATCCTGCGCAAGGAGCTGCGGGCCCGGGAGAGCGTGGCAGCCGAGGGCCGAGCCGCCCCCGGCATACGCTGATCATCTGCCGGCGGGCCGACGATCCGTCCACGCTGCGACGTTGTCGGTCACGAAGCTCGAGAATCCGATCGGCGGCCGCCCGATGAGTCGCTGGAGATCCGGCGTGGTCCGATCCTCGGCGTCTCCGGCGATGGCCACGTCCATGGCCGCGAGGGCCTTCGCGTGGGCCTCTCCGAGCCCTGCGGCCGTGAGGCGGGCGACGAGTTCTTCCACGCTCACCGGCTTGTGCGTGACGGCGAACCCGACCGCTGCGCCGATCCGCGCGGCCACCTGGGCGTAGTCGAGCGCCTCGGGGCCGGTGAGCACGAAGTCCGCGTTGGGAGCCCGATCGGCCGTCAGCACCGCGGCGGCCGCCTCGGCGATGTCGTCGGCGCTGATGAACGGGATGCGTCCGGCGCCGGAGGCGCTGTAGATCGCGTGCTCGTCGCGGATGGTGGCACGGTGCGGCCCCTCCGAGAAGTTCTGCATGAACCACGACGGCCGCAGGACCGCCCACTCCGCGGCCGACCCGGCGAGCCACCGGTGGACCTGCCCCATGGCCGGCCCACCCGCTGCCAGCAGCGACGCGCTGAGCAGGACGAACCGGGCCACGCCCTTCGCCATCGCCGCCTCGACAAACTCGATCATCAGCGGAGCCGGATCGGCGACCCCGCTCGGTGACACGAGGTACGCCGAGCCGACCCCCTCGACGGCGGTGTCCCACGTGCTGCGGTCCGTCCAGTCGAAGCGGACGCGGCCCTCCCCCGGCCGGCGCGACGCCGCGCGCGCCGGCACACCACGCCCGCGCAGTGCCGCGAGCAGCCGACGCCCCGTCTTGCCGGTCGCGCCGGTCACCAACACCGGCCCGCTCACGCCAGGGCCTCCGCCGAGACGAGGGGGTTCCAGTACTCCCGGTAGTGGGCCAGCTTGCCGTCGCGCAGCTGGGCCACGACGACGTACTGCTGGTTGTACGGCTTGCCCGTCCCGCTCGCGCGTCCGCGGATCGCCAGCTCCGCGATCACGGTGTTCGGGTCGAGGCACTGGTGGATCTGCAGCCGGTCCACGCCCTCGATCGAGAACTTGGAGGGGAACCGCGTCATGTATCCGAGGATCTCCGCCTTCCCCTCGAGCCGCTTCGGGCCGTCCCCGGCGGCGAAGGGGAACTCGCAGATCCCGTCATCGGCCCAGAGCTCGATCCACTCGTCGAACCGCTGGGCGAGCAGCAGCGTCCGGTACCGCTGCATCACGGCCAGGTTGGCCTGCCGGATCTCGTCCTCGGTCACCGCTGAGTCGCCCTTCCGTTGTGATGGTCGTAGCATCCGGACCGTCGGTCCGGATATCCTCAACATACGGACCGCTGGTCCGGTTGACAAGCGGGTGGAGGCACGACATGAGGGGCAAGGAGCGGGCCGACGCTGCCCGCAACCGGCAGGCCATCCTGGACGCCGCCGATCGGCTCTTCGCCGACGCGACCGATCCGCACGAGGTGTCCATGGACGACATCGCGGCGGCCGCCGGCGTGGGCAAGGGCACCCTGTTCCGCCGGTTCGGCGACCGGACGGGCTTGATCAGGCATCTCTACGCGGCACGACTGGCTCCGTTGCGCGACCAGATCGAGAACGGCCCTCCGCCGCTCGGGCCGTCGGGTGCGCCGCGGGAGCGCATCGCCGCGATCATCGACGCCATCGCGGTGATCAAGCTCGAGAACGCGCTCCTGATGATCGCCCTGGAGGGCGGGGGTGCGCCCGCGCACCGGCTGCACGAGACCGCCGACTACGTGGCCGTGCACGAGCTCCTCACCGACCTCGTCACCGCATCGGGCGGCGACCCCCGGTACGCCGGATGGGTCGCCCACGTGCTGCTGGCCGCGGTGCGCGCGGACCTGCTCCGGCACCTGGTCGACGTGGAAAAGCGCAGCCACGCCGAGATCCGCGCGAACCTTCGGGCCTTCACCACGCACACCCTGTCGTTCCGTCCGCCCGGCGGTGCATGAGCCCGTCGCGACTAGACGGAGAACGCCGGCACGGTGTCGTGCTTTGCGATCACCGTGCCCCCCACGTCGCCCCCCGTCGTCGACCTTCGGCCTCGGGCGGGCGGGCCACGACCTGCGGAGTTGCGCCGCGATCGTCGGCTCATACCCGGATCTGGTCGACGGTGCGGTTCGCCGGGTCAGCACCTGCGGGCCCGTAGCCGATGGCCCCGAGCTCGGTGCTCCTCCCGGTGCCGCCGCCTGAATCCGCAGGCGAACACCCGGTCGGACCGCAGCTCCCCGCCGTCGCGGGTGAAGCCGACGGCTTGGGCTGGCGCCTCCGGCGTGCCGGGCGGTGCTTCGGACGTCATGACGTCCCTTCGGGCGAGCGGGCGATCGCTACCTGAAGCACGGCCGCCACCGGCTCGGTGAGGTCGACGAAGCGACCGACTCCGCTTGCTCGACCAACGGTGGCTCTCACCGGCACCGACGTGCGGACCGGCCTGCCCCGGCCCGGCCGCACGCTCGGGCCACGTGCAGCGAGGTCTCGGCGAAGCACCGGTACTGCCTCCCGCGGTGGTGGATCGGTGGTCGACTCGTCCGTCGGCGCGTGGATCCCAGGAGCCGGGTCGGCTTCGCCGCTGCCGAGTCGCCACCTCCGGGAGACGGCCGAGGCGTACGGCCGATCGAGCCCGCCGCTAGAGTTCCGGCCCGTGACCGGCCGGCGGATCGACCACGTCGACGATCCCGACGCACCCCGGCCCACCCGGATCGTCCCCGCGGTCGCCGTCGCCGTGGTCAACGACGCCGACCAGCTCCTGATGATCCGGCGGGCCGACAACGGGAAGTGGGCGCTCCCGGGCGGGAAGCAGGAGGTCGGCGAGACCCCGATGCAGGCCGGGCGGCGCGAGGTGCTGGAGGAGACCGGCGTCCGGTGCGAGATCACGGGTCTCGTCGGGATCTTCAGCAACCCCCACCACGTGGTCGAGTACGCGAGCGACGGCGAGGTCCGACAGGAGTTCGCGATCCTCTTCGCCGGGACCGCCGTCGGCGGGGAGCTCACGACCAGCAGCGAGTCCTTGGAAGTCGCGTGGTGCGACCGGCGCGACGTGCTCCGGCTCGACCTCACGCCCGCCCACCGGCGCCGCGTCCGCTACTTCCTGGAGTTCACCGGGGCGCCGTTCCTGGAGTGACCGCTCCGGCCGAGGGCGTCAGCGGCCGTGAAGGCGGGTGCTCGGGGTTCGGCTTCTACCGCGCGCTCTACCTCGGACCAGGAGACCGCCACCCCCCAGGTCCACCACGTCCACCAGCGGATCATCGACGCGGTCCGGAACCGGGACGTCGAGGAGCTGATCGCGGCGAGCGACGAGCACCGCGCGGCCACCGAGCGGCTGGTCATCCAGCGCCTGGGGCGGTCGCGCCCCCGCTCCCCCGCCTGGTAGTTGCCCCCGTTCGGGGCTCGACGGCCGCCGCAGGCTGCGCCACGGTGGTGGGCCTCGCTCCGACGGGGTGATGCCGTGCCTGCCGTCCTCACCGGGGTCCGGCCGTGGTTGCGCCGCCACGACCCGCGATCCGCCGCCGTGCGCCGCGCCCTGCGCGTCACGGTGGCCGCGTGCGCCGGCTTCTACGCCTGCCAGTACCTCCTCGGCCAGCCCGTCGCGGCGCTCTACGCGCTGTTCGGGACGATCGCGCTCGGCCTGCTGTCCGACGTCGCCGGGACCCCGGCCGAGCGCACCCGGCTGCTGCTCGGCGCGCTGCCGGTGGGCCTGGTGCTCGTGGCGCTCGGCACGGTCCTCGCGGTCGACGTGTGGGCCGCCGCGGCCGGGATGCTGGTCGTGGGCTTCGCGGTGGCGTTCTCGACGGTGGGCGGCCCGAAGATCGCCGGGCTGGCCAACGGCCTGCAGCTGCTCTACATCCTCCCCTGCTTCCCGCCCTACGACCCGGGCTCGCTGCCCGCCCGCCTGGCCGGGGTCGTGGTCGGGATCGGGCTGCTCGCGGCGGCCGACCGCGTGCTGTGGCCCGCCCCCGGTCCACGGGGCTTCGCCGACCGGCTCGCCTACGCGATCGAGCCGGTGGGTCGGTACGCGGCCGCCGTCGCGGCGGCGACCCGCGACCCCGGGGCGCGGGACGGGCTCGAGCGGTGCGGCGCCGGCGCGATGGACGCCGTCGCGACGTTGCGGCTCGACGAGGTGCCCCGCGCGGAACGGCCCGTCGGACCCGGCGTCCGCGACCGCAGCCTCGGCATCGCCGCGATCGCGCTGCAATCCGTCACGGCCCGGCTCACCAACCTCGTCGCCCTGCTCGACGACCCCGCGCTCGGCGGGCAGGCGAGGGACGCCGTGGCCCGCCTCGTCGCCACCGCGGGCCGGGCGGTCGAGGCGTGCGCGCCCGCGCTGCGCGGCGCCGGGGAAGCGCCCGCGCTCGGACCCCTCGACACCGCGCTGGCCGAGTTCTTGAGCCGGCGCGCCGCGATCCTCGCCGCCCGCGACGACATCGCGCGACGCCACCTGCGCGTCGGCGCGGAGGCCGTGATGGCCGCGCAGTCGACCCGGGCGATCGTCGTGGGCACCCGGGCCGCCCTGGGCCTCGCGGGCCACGAGCCGCCGGTCGGGATCGCGCCGGTCACGTTCGCCTACCTGGACCGGTCGGCGGCGCAGCGGTGGTGGCGCCGGCTGCGGGTGCACCTCACGCCCCGCTCGGTGTACTTCCAGAACGCCGTGCGGCTCGCGGTCGGGCTCGCGGTCGCCCGGATCGTCGCCGACCTGCCGGACATCACCCACGGCTTCTGGGTGATGCTGGCGACGCTCACCCTGATGCGCACGTCGCTCGTGGCCAGCCGATCGACACTCGGCCCTGCGTTCGGCGGCGTGCTCGCCGGGGCCGTCCTCGCGGGGATCATGCTCGTCGCGGTGGGCGACCGCACCGAGATCTACACGTGGTCGCTGCCGGTCCTCATGGCGCTGGGCTTCGCGGTCGGGCCGCTGTTCGGGCCCGCGGCCGGCCAGGCCGGGTTCACCGTCGTCGTCGCGGCGATCTTCGCCCAGCTCGCGCCCGCGACGTGGCACCTCGCCGAGACGCGGCTGGTCGACGTCGTCCTCGGCGGGCTGGTCGGCGCGGTCATCGGCGCGGCGGTGTGGCCCCGCGGCGGCGCGGGCGAGGTGCGCCGCAGCGCGGCCGCCGTGCTGCGGACGGGCGCGGACGACGTCGTCGCCACCGCGCGGATCTTGACCGGGACCCCCGCCTCGCCCCGTGCGGACCTGCCGAAGCGGTTGGCGCTGCTGGACGCGACGCACGCCCAGTTCCGCTCGGAGGGGGCGTCTGCCTCGGCGGGCGCGGACGTC
>Ga0079224_100000683_pt1 | contig 34939 bp, 23 predicted proteins | sample Stecom2015_FD_80414 | JGI IMG/M metagenome (GOLD analysis project Ga0079224, IMG submission 80414) | Agricultural soil microbial communities from Utah to study Nitrogen management - Steer compost 2015 | ecosystem: Environmental > Terrestrial > Soil > Agricultural land | place: USA: Utah... | reverse complement strand
TTCCCGGAGGGAGTGGACTATGCTGTCGTCTTCAACCAGTCAGAGTTCATTGAGAATGCAGTCAACGACGTCCTCTGGGCCGCTGTATTAGGCGGGATTTTGGCTATCGCGGTCCTCTTTCTTTTCCTGCGTCACCTCCGCAGCACGGTGTCAATTGGGTTGTCGATCCCGATTTCGATTATGGCGACCTTCGCGCTTATGTATCAGACCGGTCTAAGCTTGAATATTATGTCTTTGGGGGGAATAGCCCTCGGAGTCGGGATGCTGGTCGACAGCTCCATTGTTGTTCTGGAGGCGGTCCACCGGCACCGGCAGGAGAACGTCCCTCTTTTTGACGCGGTCCATCGGGGAGCGACGGAAGTGGGTCCGGCCGTACTTGCATCTACTTTGACCACTATCGCGGTCTTCCTTCCGATGATCTTCGTTGAGGGCATTGCCGGTCAGCTTTTTAAGGATCAGGCGCTGACCATCACTTATTCGCTGGCGGCTTCGCTGGTAATTGCTTTGACTTTTTTGCCGATGTTGCTGGCACTAAAGGTCAAGGATCCACAGAAAACTGGCGCCTCGAGTTCTGCCGATCCAAGTGTGCAGCACACCGGCGCCGGTCCGAAAAATCGCTTTCGCCGGGCCTTAACATGGATGACGCTGAGAATTCGCAGCTTTTTCCGATTTCTATTCGGCGACGTTATCGGAGTTATCGTCAGTGATCTTGTAGGTGCTATTCGTCTTCTGGGGCGCGGCATCCAAAAAACTCTCGATCCGTTCCTCAATCGATGGGAGCGTTTTTATCTCAAACTGAGCGGTGTCTATCCGTCGATATTGCGACTGGCTCTTGACCACAAGGGCATGGTATTCGCGCTCGTATTCTTGCTCGTTGTCTCTGCCGCTTTGATATCCCGTCAACTGGGCACCGAACTCATTCCACCGATGGCTCAGGGTGAGTTTAGCTTTGAGCTTCGTCTTCCCCATGGGACCCCTCTTCAGCGAACACAGAGCCTGGTGGCTCAGTTAGAAAACCGTGTATCCACCTATCCAGAAGTTGAGGCAGTGTTCTCTAACAGCGGCCAGACCGGGACCGGGTTGTTTATCCGCCAATCCAATCAGCAGAACATGGCACGGCTTTTCGTGGTCATGAAGGATCGCCACGACAAGGACCTCGAGAATCAGGTGATTGAAAGAATCCGCAGCGCGATGGAAGACCATCCGGAGTTGACCTATACCTTCTCACGCCCCGCTCTCTTCAGCTTCAAGACGCCCGTCGAGGTCGAAATCTATGGCTACGATCTGGACACCTTGCGCCAGACTGCCGATCAGGTAGCTGAACGGCTGAGCCGGCTGCCGGGCCTCAGCGATATCAGTACCACAACCGAGGAAGGCTATCCCGAGCTTCTGATCCAGTTTGACCGCGAGCGTCTCGCCCGCTATGGACTGGAAGAAGGCCGAGTGGCTCAAATTCTACGAAACAAGATTCGCGGAGACGTTGCCTCGCGCTTCCGGGAAGAAGACCGCCAGATCGAAATTCTGGTACGAGCTCATGAGGCTGATCGCAATACGGTTGAGAGCATCCGAAATCTAGTCATCAATTCCGAGTCAATTGTGGGCACGACCCCGACGATTTCTGAAGCACAGCAAACCAATTCGTCCAACTCAGTCTCAGTGGGGAATAGTTCCACCATGCCTTCGCGTCTCGAGGATTTGTCGTCGCAGGCTGCGAACCGGAACACCACTCCCGGTAATTTGCGAACAGAGCGGTCCTCGATTCCCATTCGTCTGGGTTCAGTGGCCCGAATTGAAGAATCAAGAGGACCGGCCGAAATACGACGTATCCATTCCCAGAGGGCGGCCATCGTCTCCGCGAATCTGAGCGGTCGAGATCTCGGTTCCGTTTCGGAAGAGATCAATCGAGAACTTGACGAACTTCGGTTGCAAGCGGGTGATGCCGTTAGCATGGGACTAGGGGGACAGAACGACGAGCTGCAGGCCTCTTATACCAGCCTCGGTTTTGCGCTGGTACTTGCGATTATCCTGGTCTACCTGGTAATGGCCTCACAGTTTGAATCACTTGTTCATCCATTTATAGTCATGTTCACTGTTCCACTGGGCGTGATCGGCGTCATCTTCGCTCTCTATCTGACCGGTACAACCATCAGCGTCATGGTACTCCTGGGGACAATTATTCTGGTCGGCATTGTCGTTAACAATGCGATCTTGTTGGTGGATTATACAAATCAGTTGCGCCAGTCCGGTTTGGCAAGACGGGAAGCACTGGTTCAGGCCGGAGTCGTCAGGCTTCGTCCCATTCTCATGACCACGCTGACGACCGTGCTGGGTTTAATCCCAATGGCTCTCGGTTGGGGCGACGGCGCTGAAGTTCGTACGCCAATGGCCATAGCTGTCATGGGTGGACTCACTTTCTGCACCGCCCTGACTTTGATTTTCGTCCCGGTCGTTTATGAAGTGTTGGACCGCAGGCACTATGCAACCGATCTAGTGGCCGGGACGCCAGAGCCGGCGGCCGGTTTACAACTTTCTGAAGCGGAAAGGTCTGGGTCGTAAAAGGGGGACCTGTGAACGAAGACATTGAACAATCAAGAGGGTCGCACCATCGGGCACGCCTCTCCGAGTTTTCGATTCGATACCCCGTGACCATTTGCATGGTCTTCATCACCTTCCTTATTCTGGGCTTCGTCTCCCTGAATCGTATACCGCTGGTCCTCACTCCCGATATAGATTTCCCCTTCGTCGGGGTCTGGATTCCTTATCCGAATGCAACCCCGGTGGAGATCCAGGAAACCATCGTCCGTCCCATAGAAGAGGCTCTTTCGACCATCCCTCATGTCCAGCGAATGACCTCACGGTCGACAGCCGACCAGGGATTTGTGGGCCTCTTCTTTAACTGGGGGATGGATGTCGACTGGCTACGCTCCCAAGTCCGCGAAAAAGTGGAACAGGTCCGTGCGGACTTACCCTCCGACGTCGACCAGATCATGGTTCGGAACTGGAGTACTACTGATGAACCGATCATTCAAGGGCAGATCTCCTCGGGGCGTGACCTGCGCGGCGACTACGAGTTCGTCGAACTCAAGATCAAAGAGCCCCTGGAAAGGCTTCCTGGAGTCGCGGAAGTTAATCTGTGGGGAATCGAACGCCCCGAAGTGGACGTTTACCTCAAACTGGACGCTATCAAACGCCACAGAATCGATGTAGACGCTCTGTTTCGAAGGCTCGACGCCTCAAATCTTAACCTCTCCCTGGGTCCAGTACATGACGGAGATCGACGTTTTGGAACGATAACTCAGGGGGCTGTCACCTCGCTGGAGACGCTGGGTAACTTTCCGGTTAACGATCGGGGCATCCGACTGAGTCAGATCGCTGACCTTTATTTCGGAAGTCCGGCAGTCAATTCGGGACGCCATTTGAACGGACAATATGCGGTTGGCTTTGAAGTTCGCAAGACATCTCAGGCCAACACGGTTGAAACTGTTCGCCATGTGATGGCGGCTATTGAAGAGCTGAACAACGACCCTTCGTTGCATGGAACGCAAGTCTTGGTCTGGTTCAATTCTGGGGAAGAGATCACGCGGGCTCTGACAGGTCTCCTGGACGCCGGAACGATCGGAGCCTTGCTGGCGGTCGTTGTACTCTTCTTTTTCCTTCGTCGACTCGGACCAACACTCGTAATCGGCTTCGCCATTCCGTTTTCCATTATCGTAACGGTCGGCTTTCTTTATCTTCTCGGGAAGACCCTGAACGTCCTGTCCATGATGGGACTGATGCTGGCCACCGGGATGCTGGTCGACAACGCCGTCGTGGTCCTGGAATCGATCTTTCAGAAGCTGGAGAAAGGGCAAAATCGGATAGACGCCGCCAAGAATGGAACCCGTGACGTCTTAACCGCTGTTGTCGCGGCAACTCTGACATCGATCATCATCTTTGTTCCGCTCGTCTTTGGGAAAACGACCAACTATTCAATCTGGCTGTCCGACACGGGAACCTCGATTATCCTGGCCCTGCTATGCTCTCTCTTCATCTCGCTCACCCTGATCCCACTGGCGGTTGGCCGGCTCCTCAAAATTGATCTGGATAAGCAGTCTGGGGCTGCCCGTTATTTGGAAAGCTTGTGGAGGCGGCTGCGGCGCCTAAGGGCTGTCCCCGACTCGACGTTTCTTAAGCAGAGCGAATCCGAGACGAAGGATGATCATAACCGGCTGACAGAAGCCGCCCTTTCCCGGGGGGAGACCGATCAAACCCGCATCTATCGACGCTACCTGTGGATCGTCAATTGGTGCCTGACCCACCGCTTCGTGTGCGGTTTTCTGATTGTTCCGGCAATCATCGGATTCTCCTTCTATATGCTCAAGAATGTTCCCGATAATTCTCCAGAAGCACAGGACCTCCAGAATCTCAATATCCAGTATGAATTCAGTGAAAACTATCACTATGCCTATATTGAGGAAGAGTTCGTCAACCCTGTCGAGGACTTTCTGCTTTCTAACCGTGAGCGGTTCAAGATAAAAGACATCAATAGCTTTTATGGAAATAATGAGGCCAACACTCGCATCTTCTTTGATAAAGAAAATCTCCTCTTGGACGAGCTGGTCGAGATCCGGAAGCAGATCTCAGAAGAGCTGCCCGTGATTCCTGGAGCAGAGATCAAATTGGGTCGACAAGAAGGCGCGGAGGCTCAAACCTGGATAGGCGTTAACCTGTACGGTGAAGAAACAGCAACCCTGCAAGGGTTAGCCAGAGACGCGCGGAGACGTCTTTTAAGCCTTGACGGATTTAGCGAAGTCCACACCGACCTGGATCGGGGCCACGAGGAATTACAGATTCGACTCGATCGCGTCCTGGCTCGGGATTACGGTCTATCTCCGGAATCGGTGTCGCGTGTTCTCGGAATCCTGCTTCGCGGTCAGCGAGTTCGCGGGTTCCGGACCGATCAGGGAGAGGTCGATACGTGGGTCCGACTGCAACCGGAGGACCGCGAAAGTCTGGAGGATCTCTTGTCGATCGTCGTAGGCCGCGGGCCCGATGGGCAGGAAATTCTCCTTTCGGCAGTCACCGATCTGCAGAGAGCGAAGACTCCGGGCACGATTGAACGCGAAGATCGCCGAACTTTCACCTGGATGTGGGTGAATTACACTGGCAGTCAACGAGACGAGGGGATGCGATTGGTCAGCCAAGTGATGGATGAGATCGATTATCCGCCCGGTTACGGCTGGAGCTATGGTTTCTGGACGAACCGCCAGCAAAGTGAAAACCGTGATTTTTATTTCAACCTGCTGTTCGCGCTTTTTATGGTCTACTTCGTGATGGCTTCGCTCTTCGAATCGCTGTCCCATCCTTTTGCAATTCTGACTTCCCTGCCATTCGCAATGGTGGGCGTCACCTGGATGCTCTATTTAACCGGAACGCCCTTTAACATGATGGCGATGATCGGTTTGATGGTTCTGCTGGGCATTGTCGTTAACAACGGAATCGTGATGCTGGATCATATCAACAACTTGAGGCGCGACGGCCTGGTTCGCCGCGAGGCAATCCTGCAGGGATGCGCCGAGCGTTTCCGACCTATTCTGATGACCGCCAGCACCACGGTTGTGGGGTTGATTCCACTGGCGCTGGGCACCAGCAGTCTCTTCGAAATGCGTTACTTTCCGCTGGCAAGAACGGTGATGGGAGGATTGATCTCGGCGACGATCCTGACGCTGCTGGTACTGCCGACCTACTACACGCTCTTCGACGATCTGGCGATCTGGCTTAGAAGGCTCTGGTTGGCCAACCGGCTTGACCGGCCTCATGACCAGCCTGCGACTCCAGAAAAACTCCTTCCTTCTTAGCCACACCTGCCGTATTATCCCATTGAGGATGATGGAGTTAGACCGCAGTATTCGTCTCGCTGCGTTTGACTGGCTGAGTCAACAGGAGAAGCTCTACGGCGAATCCCTGCCGCGTGATCTGCTCATGAAAGGGTTTCGATGGCGAGATTCGCGCATTCCGCTGGTCAGCCCGCAGGGTATCTTCAAGCCCAAACAACTCGAACTACCCCTTACAATCACGACCGCTCCTAATGGTCCGTACAACGATACCTTTCTAGAGGAAGGGGGTGCTTTGGGTTATCGCTATCGGGGAAGTGACCCTTTTCATCGAGATAACGTCGGACTGCGTACATGTATGCAGAAAGGAATCCCCTTGATCTATTTCTATGGTGTAATGCCGGGAATATATGTTGCGGTGTGGCCCGTCCTAATCGTTGGCGACGAACCCCAGAGACTTACCTTTCGAATTCAGGTGGATGATCCCCACAAACTCGTGAACCGCAGCCGCGAGGGTGAGTGGCTGGTATCGGAGGAGGATTCTGCTGTTCGGCGCTATATCACGGTAGCGACTCGCCACAGGTTGCACCAGACAGCTTTTCGGGAGAAGGTACTTCAAGCTTATCGGCGTCAGTGCACACTTTGCCGCCTTCGCCATCAGGAGCTTCTCGATGCCGCCCACATTATTGAAGACAGCAGCCCTGCAGGAGAACCCAGAGTCCAGAACGGACTCGCTCTCTGTAAGATCCATCACGCAGCTTTTGATCGCCACATAATCGGCATCACGCCCGACTATGTCGTTGAAGTTCGCCTCGATATCCTAGAAGAGATTGACGGGCCGATGCTTGAACATGGCCTACAGGGACTTCATCGGAAGGGGCTTCATCTTCCATATACTCGAAAGCTCTACCCCGATCGCGATTTGCTCGCTTGGCGATATGAAGAGTTCCGCAAGATCATTTAACTCCGTGCCCTATGGTCAAATCCCCGGCACTGCTGACTCGTGGTACGGGCACTCCTACCCCTCTCTTCCTGGCTGTGCTACACTCCGGGCAAAATGACGGATGAGCGGGGGATCGATTCTGTTGAGATTGGGCAAACAGTCCGCTACAGCCGAACTGTCAGCGAATCAGACGTTTACCTTTTTGCCGGGATTACCGGTGACCACCATCCCAATCACGTCAACGAAGAATATATGAAGAAGACCCGCTACGGCCGACGCATCGCCCACGGCGCGCTTATGGTCGGGTTCATGTCTGCCGCTTCCAGCACCTTTGCCCAACGAATCCCCTTCCCGGTCGTCTCGTATGGATACGATCGGATTCGCTTCGTTAGGCCCGTGTTTCCGGGTGACACCATTACGGTGACTTATCGCGTCACTGAAAAAGACCCGGATAAAAACCGCTGCTACTCCGATATCACCGTCACCAATCAGTCCGCCGAGGTAGTCGCAGTTGCGACCCACATCCTGCAATTCGTCTAGGGAGGAAATCCGTGCCTGCTAGCAAGATCGTAACGATGGACGAAGCGGTTGGCCTCGTACAAGATGGAAACACCCTCACCATCTCTTGCTCTTCCGGTCTCAATGTGGCCGACCGAACTCTGGCTGCTCTGGGGAAACGCTTTGTAGACACTGGTAGTCCAGGAAGCCTGACACTGGTATTTCCTATCGCCGTTGGAGACATGTTCGGCCAATCCGGTCTCGATCACCTGGCCCACCCTGGAATGGTTCGCTGTATGATCGGCGGATCCTATCCTTCGGGTCCCAGCTCCATGCCACCTCCGAAGATGATCGAACGTATCTACTCAAACAAGGTAGAAGCCTACAATTTTCCTTCTGGAGTTCTCATGCATCTTCACAGAGAGATTGCCGGTAAGCGGCCCGGTGTGTTGACTGAAATCGGTCTGGGCACCTTCGTCGATCCGCGTATCGAAGGAGGACGAATGAATGCTATTACTCGAGAAGATCTCGTCAAAGTGGTTGAATTCCAGGGAAAGGAATGGCTCTTCTACCCATCCTTTCCCCTTGATGTCGCAATCGTCCGAGGAACTACCGCAGATGAGGATGGGAACATCAGTATGGAGCATGAAGGTGCTTACCTGGGTTCAGTCGTACAGGCGCTAGCGGTGCATAACTGCGGAGGCAAGGTCATTGTTCAGGTCAAGCGAGTGGCAGAGCGAGGCACGTTAAATCCCCAGCACGTCCGGATTCCCGGCGCGTGGGTTGACGCGGTCGTTGTTGATCCTGAACAGCAGCAGGCTACCCAAACCCTGTACGATTCTTCGATCAGCGGGGAGACTCGACGACCTTGGAGTAGCTTCGAGCCGGTTCCCTTTGACGTCTTTAAGGTTATTGCCAGGAGAGCTGCCCTGGAATTGTCGAAAGGAGACCTCGCCAATCTAGGATTCGGCGTCTCCGCCCTGTTGCCTCGAGTGTTGTTGGAAGAAGGAGTTTTCCACGAAGTCACGTTTGCCATCGAACAGGGCGCCACCGGCGGCATGCCGCTGGGAGAGTTTCAGTTTGGCTGCGCGGCAAACGCACAGGCCATTGTGGAATCGCCCCTGCAGTTTGATTTTCTCCAGGGCGCAGGCTTCGACGTTGCCTTTCTCTCATTCCTAGAGGTAGATATGCACGGCAGCGTCAATGTCAGCCGCCTTAGGGCTCGACCGCACGTCACCGCCGGCGCGGGAGGATTTATCGATATCACCCAGCATGCTCGCCGCCTCGTCTTTTCCGGATTCTTCACGGCCGGCGGCCAGCAATTGGAGATCGAGAACGGCAAGCTACACATTCTCCAAGAAGGAAAGCACCGAAAGTTCGTATCGAGTGTTGAGCACTTGACTCTTGATGGAAGACGGGCTCGCCAAGCAGGCAAGCAAATCCTCTATATCACCGAGAGGGGAGTTTTCCGCCTGACTGAGCAAGGCCCGATGCTGGTTGAGATTGCTCCTGGCGTCGACGTGAAGAGCCAGATCCTCGACCTGGCTGATTTTCCAATCCCCGTGTCAGCCGATTTGAAGGAAATGGACCTGAAGCTGTTCAGGCCGGCCCCCCTGAATCTAGAACTGCCTCCAAAACGGGAGAACAACTGTGGACACTGAAGTTCCACGCATTAAGCACCGTCGAGAAGGCGCGGTTTCTATCCTGACGCTCCACAATCCTCCCCTTAACTTGCTGAGTCATGCACTCAAATCGAAGCTCCTGTCTTCCCTTCGAGAAATTGCAATGGAGGGAAGCAGCAGGGTCTTGATTCTCACTGGTTCCGGCCAACGCGCCTTTTCCGCGGGGGCGGACATCCGAGAATTTCCGCATTCGCCCAGTGAAGGCAAAAAAGCTTCGCGATTCGAACACGAGGTTTTCGGTGCTCTGGAAGAGTTTCCAGGTCCAACCATTGCCGCGATCCAGGCTCCGGCCCTGGGAGGGGGATTGGAACTGGCGCTGGCCTGTGACTTCCGGGTCGCAGCTGACAATACGCGACTAGGACTCCCCGAAGTACATATTGGCGTCTTCCCCTCCAGCGGAGGGACTCAGCGTCTTCCACGCCTTATCGGAGAGGCACGTGCCAAAGAAATGATCCTCCTCGGAAAGGTCATTCCAGCAAGAGAGGCGCTCGAGATCGGTTTGGTAAGCCGATTGACACCGCCTGATGGAGTTATGCGCGAGTCGCTGACGCTGGCTTTCGAACTGGCAGAGAAACCCACCCTGGCTATTCAAGCGGCACGAAAAGCGATTCATTTCGCTCGTTCTGCAACCCTTGAAGAGGGTTCAGAATTCGAGGCCGAGCTGATCGACCGCATTTACATTTCGGCAGATGCCCGAGAAGGGGTTCAGGCCTTTCTGGAGAAGAGGAAGCCGATCTTCACACATGGAAAAAATGGAAAGGATGCATTCTGACCTCGAGCATCACTCGAGGGTGGCACTCTTTGACGGCTGCGCAGTTGTACCAAGTTAAGCTGGAATAGCGAGCACAATGTCATCAAAAGAACATACCTATTCAGTCCGAGTACGCTGGACCGGAAACTTAGGAAAAGGGACCAGCGGGTATCAAGGCTACACCCGCAACCATGAGATCTCGATCGAAGGCAAGCCCGCCATCGTCGGCTCCTCTGATCCTGCTTTCCGAGGCGACCCGACCCGCTATAACCCGGAGGAACTTCTGGTAGCCTCGCTCTCAGCCTGCCACATGCTCTGGTACCTCCATCTCTGCTCGAAGGGAGGGATCTCGGTTATCGAATATCACGATGATGCAGTTGGAATAATGAAGGAAACCTCAGACGGAGGGGGTCATTTCGAGGAAGTAGTCCTCCGCCCTGAGGTTGTAATTGAAAAGGGTGACGCAGCAACAGCGGATGCGCTCCACGAGAAGGCGCACCACCTCTGCTTCATCTCCCGATCTGTAAATTTCAGGGTTCGCTGCCAACCAACCATCCGCCCGCGCACGCAGCAAGACGCCGACTGACATACCGCCCCTCCGGGGAGTCTGTCGGTGTCACTTCGCGTACCCATCGGACAAAAACCTGATGGTCGATCTCAAGGATATCGCAGATCCAGCGTAGGCTGCCGGGTGATCTTTCGTCCGAGAGAAACCATTGAGCGGCTTCAGGCGATCCATCGATGAAATCTCGCATCGCCTGCATGAGAATTGCGACCAGGAGTCTACGCTCGCCGCTCTCTTCATGGCGCCGAGAAGAAGACATTTCGATAAGCTGAATCGGTTGAACTCTTTCCAACATTCTATTTCCCTCTTTCGCATTAGATGCTAGATCCGTTAACAGGTTTCTTTATTAGTTTCTCGGTAGCGGCGGGAAGGTTCAAATGAAGACGAGAAAACCCGCCAACTCAAAGGTGCAGTTGGGCCCTAGTGACGCGCCTTCGAGGCATTCGCGGATGATTGGAATTTTCCGACTTGATCAGGCGATGGCACCACGTTATTTGGTTCACAGAAGACCAAGGTTCAAAGTAGAGAGACCTCGGCGGTGTCTCTCGGCCCAAGGAGCAGAAAGCCAAATCGAAAAACTAGATCTGAAATCAAAATATCTTCGAACAAATCGTCTCTTAATAACGTATGAAACAGGTGAGATATTCTCTCATAAGCGAAAGAGAGCGTTCCAAAGAAAAACGGCGTCTTCGGCATTCCGGAGACTATTCAACAGGTCCAAGAGAGGGAAGGGGTTCTTGCCGACCTGGATTAACAGTTGGCAGCCACGTGAGATCCGACAGCCTATTCGATGAGGTGCTGGTCTCAGACTGTCAGTTAGGAGGTCGACATGGACCAGAGAAGTGATCTGGCCAAAGCATTTCACGAAAATCTTCGCGCAGCTAGACTGCGCAGCGGTATCTCGACAAGAGCGATTCAAGAATTAGGAGCCGATCTGGCTGAAGTCACCGGTGTGGCCGGTTTTGCTCTGGAAAGAAGCAGCATCACTCGTTATGAAACGGAGAGCTGGCCGACAGTACCGAAACTAATCACCCTCGCAAGGGCCTATCGGGTCCCGGTGGTTGAACTTCTGGCTCCCTTGTTGGAAAGGATCGACGGAAACACCGCAGAGGGCGAGGTGAAGTTGCAAGAACATGAAGCTAATGTCTTCGCAAAGCTCGAACACCGACGCTATCACGTCCTACTGGAGTTTATTCTCGAACATGGGGAACGGAATAAGGAGGTCGCCGGCATAGCGGCTCAGCTTGAAGCACTTTTCGAGCTCCTGTGTCACCGGCGAGGAAGGAGAGAATCGACGATCAGCGTTGGTTCGTCTTTATAGCCCTGAGGGACTGCATCGTGGCACTGAATGTTCTGAGCAGGCCATCGCTCCGGTTCCGCTTCTTTCCAAGTGCCGGGTGAAGACATCTATCTCGCGGGTTATTTCACGCTGACTAGTCGAGCGGCTCCTCCTCAAAATCGGTTTCGTTGACCCAACCAGCGTTCATTTTCTCGCCAGACATGTAGCGTTCGTAGAAATTTCGACCGCTCTCATCGGCGTAGATGTACTCGTCAAAAATATGTCCTCGGCCTTCCATCCGCGGGTCATTTTGTGCTTGTAGTTCCTCTTCCATTCGCTTCCGCAATTCTTCCTTGCGATCAGCCCACTCCACATCCAAGGCGAGATTGTTAAGACACTCCGGATCAGCTCGCAAGTCGTAGAGTTCCTCCTCTGGCCTCTTCCCAAACGAAAGTCTCCAGAAATGAGATCGATCTGGATCGGTACGCATCGCCAAAACCTGCGTTTTAGTCGGACTGCCATCGGTATTGAGATAACCCGTCTCGGGATTGCCGGCAGGCCATCGTTCGGGCTCGAAATTGCGAAGATAGAACAGATCTCCGGAAACGATTGCCCGTACAGGATAGCCATAGTCGTTTGGCCTGCCTACATCATGTCTTTCCTTGCCGATCAATACATGATTGCGATAATCCGTGACCTGGCCCGATTCAGGGCTCGTCAGAATATCAGTCAGACTTCGCCCGGGTGTCGGCTCCATTCCGGTGTCAGCCCAGCTGAGACCACTCACCTCAATGAAAGTAGGAGCTATATCAATGAGACTGACGTAGTCGTCCACAACCCGGCCCGGATGTTCGATTCCAGACGGCCACATCACCACCAGCGGCACACGCGCCCCAGAATCATTAATCTGTCCTTTGACCCTGGGGAAAGGCATACCGTGATCGGAAGTCACGACAATCAACGTATTTTCGAGTGCCCCTTTCTCTTCGAGCACCTCCAGCATCCGCATTAGGTGACTATCGAAATGTTCCACCTCGAAGGCGTAGTCGAGCATGTCATTTCGGACTCTCTCATTATCGGGCCAATAGCCAGGCACTCTGTCGATGTCGTCGAGCGATTTTCCACCTTTTGACACACCGCTGCCGTACTCATACCGGCGGTGAGGCTCGGTAGCACCGTACCAGAAGGTCCAGGGTTGGCCTTCCGGAATCTGCGCCAGGAAGTCTTCGAAATTGGCAGCATAGTCGTTTGCGCTAATCGCATTAGTAGGAGGCTCGCTCCGTCGCTCCTGAAAGGCGGCGCCCGTTAATTCGCGACGCTCTCCATCAGCTCTGAGCGCGACGCCGGGGCCCCAGCCTTTTCCGGTAAAGCCGGCGATATATCCGTTCTCCACCAACACCTCCGGATACGTATTGAACTTTGCCGGAAAGTAACACCAATGGTTTGCAGCCTCTTCAAGCTGCCAGGAGTTACGACCAGTCAGCACGCTGGCGCGAGAGGGCGCGCACTTCGGATTCGGTGCGTATGCCCTTGTAAACAGAACCCCCTGATCAGCAACTCGATCAAAAGCAGGAGTCTTCACCCAGTCGCATCCATAGGCTCCGGCATGTCCCCAGGACCAGTCATCGGCAATGGCCAGAAGAATGTTCGGTCTCTGCAGGGAAGTCTGTTCGATTGGCCCGGAACATCCTGAAATACCCATCCAAGGGACCGATAGCAGCAAACATAAGAGCTTGATGAATTTCATGCACACCTCGCGGGAACCTGATGGAAATGGGCTGGAGAATACCACATCTTAACAGCCTGTCGCCAAAACGCCGGCCGGCCAGAATCCGATCCTCGGCGGCCTTTCGTCCGAGGTCACAGCGAGTCCCAGTTTCACAACTGGCTCTAACTCCCAATCAGAAATACGCCTCGCCCTTCCGATTGAAAAAAATGGAAACTGGTCCCTCTTTAAATGCAATTACTTTTCGGAGTCATTATATTGCTACGTAGGGGCGGCCTCCACTCAAGATCCGAATCCAAAGTTGTTCTATCCGACTCCAGAAGATCAGCCGCTGAGGTGAGATCGAACCAGGGGAAGAGGATTTCTTTAGAAATAAGACAACAGGAGGATGACATTGAGAAATCGAATCACGGTAAGTGTAGCCCGCATAACCGCTCTGCTCACGGTGATTGCAATCCTTCTCGTATTGGCCAGCATTGCCGGACAGTTGATTTTCCACCTCACGACGCATGACACAGCGTTTGGGATGATTCGCTTGTTTAATGTCGATACCGAGAATAACGTTCCGACTTACTTTTCTGCGCTTTTGCTGCTGACGTCGGCCCTCCTAATCGGGATCATTGCGGTACTGGAGAGGCGTGATAGTTCCGATTTCTTTTACTGGATCGGTCTTTCGGCCGGATTTGTCTTGATGGCAGCTGATGAAGCCTTATCTTTTCATGAAAAATTAATCAGTCCAGTACAGAACCTGTTGGCCTGGGAGCGACTCGGAATCTTCTACTTTGCCTGGATCGTCCCAGGCATCATTCTGGTCCTTCTTCTGGGCCTGGTCTTCTTGAGATTCTGGTGGCGCCTTCCACCTGCGACTCGATTCAACTTTCTGGTTGCGGGTCTCTTTTACCTCGGTGGAGCAATTGGAATCGAGGCTTTCGGAGGCTGGTATGCAGAAACTTTCGGAGGAGATCTCCTCTACAGCATGATAGCCACTCTCGAAGAAAGTCTTGAAATGACAGGTTCAATTCTTTTCATAAGAGCTTTGCTGCTATTCATTGCAGAACAGTATCGGGAGGTGGAGTTTCAGATCACCGGTGGGAAAGAGATGGCCTTTGCGTCCATCAGGGAAGGTGCCCAATCCAAAACAGCCGCTCAGCAGACCGTGTGGCAGACTTCGCTGAAGAAAGAAGGCCACGGATAGTACTGCATCTCCTCTGGTCCTTTCTCGGTACAAACCAGTGAGCATCTGGTTGGGCGTGGATGCGTCCTGGAAAGCGGCGACTGGCAACAGCAAACCATTTCTTAAGATTCCCCGCTAAGGCCGGACTCAGCTGGGAAAGGACGAACCACACCCGTTATCTTGCCAACCTTCAAGGCTGCCGTTGCGGTATGCTGATTCTGAGAACGCAGAGGTCGGCGGTTCACTCGGAGTCACTACCCGTGAAGAAAGTCGCAAATCGTCCACGAGTTGTCATTATAGGCGGAGGATTTGGTGGCCTGTTCGCAGCCAAAGCGCTGGCAGGCCAGCCTGTTGAAGTGACACTGGTCGACAGAAGAAACCACCACACCTTTCAGCCACTCCTTTATCAGGTCGCGCTGGCCGTTCTTTCACCAGCGGAAATTGCTTCGCCCCTGCGACGTGTCCTCAGACGCGCCCCTAACGTTCATGTCCTTCTCGCCGAAGCTACTGATTTCGATAAGACCAGCCGAAAAGTGAGACTCGCCTCAGGCCGGGAGCTCGAATACGACTACCTTATTGTGGCTGCAGGCGCTCGCCATTCGTACTTTGGGCACGATGAATGGGAGGAGTGCGCCCCGGGACTTAAAACGGTTGAAGATGCAGTGGAGATTCGAACACGACTCTTAAAGGCTTTTGAGAGCGCAGAAAAGCGTGCCCTACTAACCGGTCAGCAGAAATCCCTCAACTTTGCTGTGGTTGGCGGGGGGCCCACCGGGGTTGAACTGGCGGGGGCTATCGCTGATTTTGCTAGGCTAAGCCTCGCTAAAGACTTCAAAGCCATCGACACCTCAAAATCACATATCCGACTCTATGAAGGACTCGATCGAATCTTGAACACCTTCTCCGCAAAATCTTCCCGGCGGGCGGAGGAGCAACTGGGAGAACTGGGAGTAGAAGTTCACACCAATAGTATGGTGACCGCAGTTGAATGCGGGCGTATCAAGGTGGGAGAGGAATGGGTCGAAGCTGACGTTACTCTATGGGCCACCGGTGTGGCGGCTTCACCACTGGGCCGCCACCTCGGCGTTGTAACCGATCGGTCCGGTCGAGTCCCGGTTCATCAGGATCTGAGTATCGCCGGACATCCGGAAATCTTTGTCATTGGTGACATGGCGTCGTTAATAGATGCTGCCGGTGTAAGGGTTCCCGGCCTGGCAGCCGCTGCGATGCAGGAAGGAAAGCTGGCAGCCAAGAATATTCTGGCGGACCTCCAGGGTCGCCCACGCCAGGTATTCAAATACTACGATCGGGGAACGATGGCCACAATCGGCTTGCATCGTGCAGTAGCCGAGTTCGGTACTTTCAAGATCTCTGGGGTTGTGGCATGGCTCCTGTGGTCTCTCGTCCATGTTGCTCTGCTCATCGGGTTTCGGAACAGAGTCGCCGTCATGATCGAGTGGATCTGGGCTTATTTGACACGCCGCGGGAGCAGCCCACTAATCACGGAATATCAGCAGGAAGAATCTACACGGTTACCTGGCGAAGGGGGAATTTAACCGGCTACCCGGTGCCCGGTCTTGTCAACCTTCGAGCTCCGATCATCCGGCATCGGGACCCCACGGGTCGACCATCCGAAGCCCCTTCGCTTCCAGCTCCCGGTAACAATCCGGCAGATCGAACTTCTCGAGCACACCCGGCAAGAGACAGGAAAGCGGCCAGGCATAACTTTCCGATCGGGCGATGGCATCATAGGAAGTCAGCGCATTCTTGAGTGTCACGCGAACAACGACCTCCGAGAAAAGGGCAGCAAAAGTAGCCGGTATACTTCCCCATCCCCTGGCGGCAAGATGCACCTCGTCGTGTCCCGTCCCTTTAAGCCAGTCCAGAACTCGGAGCAGGTCGTATACCTTTCGCCCGACATAAGGCCGGTCTAACATGAGGGAATGAATCGCATAGAAATAATCACTGCCGTAAGGGCTATCCCAGGCTGTTCCCGTCGTACCCGGCCGCGAGTCACCGATTCCACGGACATCGCAGGTAAAGAACGCGGCTCCGGGCTCTGCGGACAGCAGCTCACGAATCAGCCCTTCTCCGCGAAGTTCTTCATCACTCGAATGGTGAGATACGTATAGTACTGCACGCTTGAAGCCCTGAGGGGGCCGCGACATCAAAGGCTCCTCTGAAAGGCGGTACACAACCGCATGAATGCCCGGCTCGGTCTCAACCAGATAGGAGGCAGCGTGCGGTGTGGGATACTGACGCTTGCTTTCGGGACGAAGAATTCGATAATCAGGCACATCAGAGGCTGTATCCAGCTTCAAGGCCTCGGAAACAGCCTTGCGCAGTTCGTCACCACGCAGAGCAGAACGCTGACGTGCCAGGGTTTCCGCTTTCTCCTGAGTGAAGAGATAGATGGGCCGTGAATCTAATCCAGCTACCTGTCCTCGCGGAGTACACCACAGCGTCTCATCCTCTTCCAACACCACTTCCGGTTCAGAATCTTGATTGGAAATCCCGGTCACACGATTAAACCAGCGATACATCGCTTCTCGATTTTCCTGGTGGTAACCATGGTGCCGGGGCCCGATAAACAAACTAATGTTATCTTCGGCACCGAGAAGCCGATAGAGATGCTTCAGACGCTGGTAGGCTTCTTCGAGCCCGCGAGCGTCAAAGTAATCCTTTTCCTGCCCGAGTAGAATGACCGGCTTCGGAGCCATGGCGGCTATGAAGTCGGCGTGGTCCAGACCCAGGGCAAGCGCTCTTGGAGGGCATTGCTCGGTATCGGCCGGTAATTCATTTTCCAGGTTCCTGCGAAACGTCGTCACAAAACAACTGGGTGCTGCCATCGTCCAGCGACGTTCCACACCGCACAGCCAGGTCGTCATGGTGCCGCCGCCCGAGTTGCCGGTAATTCCGACATGATTTGGATCGACCTCTTCACGGGTAAGAAGATAGTCTAGAGCTCGTATCCCGTCCCACGCACGCCAGTTTCCAATAAATTCACCGACCAGAAACTGTTGATTTCCTGCATAGAGGTGCTCTCGAGTCCCGGTCCCCCTCCTGGGCTGCAGATTTGCGTCGGTGTACTGCATCCGCTCTCCCTGTCCGATCGGGTCGAAAATCAGGACCACATAGCCAAGCCTGGCCAGACCTTGAGAGAAAGCCTGATAGGTTTCTCCTGCTTTACCATTGACGGAATGTCCGCAGGAACCTACCACTCCTGGTCGCGGAAAGCTCCTCCCCTTTGGCAGATAAAGATTCGCGGTGACCAAGAATCCGGGGCGGCTTTCAAAAATGACCTTCTCTATTCGATAGGTATCTCGCTCTACGACTCCCGTAATCCTGGGGTTGAGCGGTGTTTTTTCGGGAAATGGACCGAAGGACAGAGCAATCCTGTCTTGTACAGAGCGCACATACAATTCAGCGTCGGCCTTCGTTTGCAGCATCCGCCTGGCGAGGAGATTCGACTCTTCGGCTTCGCGAACCCTGGCTACAAAATAATCCTGGACCATGCGCGGCAGTCGATTAAGTGCCTGAATTGAGCCTGCTTCTTGTTGAAGTGTGCTTTCGGTGGCGGCTATCGCTTCGGTCCGCATCAGACCAAGGGCCCCAAGACCGGTAACCTGAAACGCCTCGCGCCTCGTGAGTCCTCGCTGTCTCTTCATTCAGAATCCTCCTTCGCCTTCCGCCAAGCCCATCGACTTGGCGCGGACACAATGAACAGTGTCTGTTGATTCTACGATTGGAATCGTCCCCGTCAAGGATTTCTCAATATTCGAAAGGACAGGAAGCCTGTTTTAGCCGACGTCCGCTGATACTGATATACGTGCTCTGGGGAGGGGAGAGGAGGGGTAAGAAACAGCCACTCTGCGTCAGAGAAGCAAGGGGGGGTGGTGTTTCTTGGTTGCCCCTCCTCTTTGATAAGGACCCGTGGGGATGGCGGATCCTTAGGATCAATTCACAAATAAGAGCTATAAAGCCTCATCTTCCGTATTCAGGAGATTTACGTCCTCCTCTCGAGCGGCAAATCTCCGGTCGCCGCCACCTGCAGCCTCGATTTCATAGAAGATGTGCCCATCGCGATTGATGCCTTCTGCGATCTTGCCAGGCACCTTCTTACTTCCTCCGAAATAAAGGGGTGCCTCAACAGCATCCCCTCTCGAGAATTTGAAACTGCCAGAGCTTTCCGACAACAATCTCTTCGGCATTTATCCTCCTCCGGTGGATTGAGGGTCCGCAGATCTGACTTTTTGTCTGACTCTTTTTAACTGTTGACTTTATCCCGGATCGACGGTTCGAGACCAGATGCCAGACACCTATTTTTGGATAGGAATTTTTCCTATTAATTTCAGCACTTAGTTTCACCCCAGCAGTCCAACCTGGCATTCTTTTCGGAAAGCAACGATCGACTCAGAGCTTCTCTATCAGTCTGACGTATACCTGAATGAATGCGTTCATTTAGCTCGAAACTGTTGATCGTCTATAGACATTTGATTGTCTCCTGGCCGACCGTTTTATATCATCAGCGAAACAGGAATCCTGGCTCATTGATTGCCTCCACTCGCGTCCTGGGTAGTACCTATTGACCTCTGACTCGGCACCTTATCCACGGGGCGACTGGCTGTTTAGCGGTGTGCTTTCGTTGTGGTGATCAAGCAAGCCTTCTCGAGGGGAGATGGAATGTCGACGAAGCTTTCCGATCGAACTGTCACGGCCTTCTTCTCGGTCCTTGTAGCGCTAATTGCATCCTCCGGCATGATTTCCTGTACTTCCTCTGACACTGATTTCCCTGCCGAAGAGCTTCTGCGGAAAGCCAAAGAGAACGGAGTTGCGGCAAACCAGGGCTTCAGGAGGACTCATCGGTATCTCACAGACTGGCTCGACAAGACGGATGCTAGAACGGGCTTGATTCCTCGAAACCTCAACGACAGCAGAGATATCTGGAATGCCCCGGATGCAGCGGCGGATAATTATCCCTTTATGGTCCTGACGTCGTTTTTCACCGACCGCGAGCGGTTCGAAGGCCGCCTGCTTCAAATGCTTAGAACCGAACGAGAGCTTACTTCACGGCTAGGGGCGCTACCCGATACTTATTCCTTCTCACGATCGACATTTCTCGAGGAGGAACCAGACCTGGACCGTATTATCTTTGGCGCCTCCGAATATGTAAAAGATGGCTTGCTACCACTGACAGAATGGCTGGGTGCCAGCCCCTGGAGCGAGCGTATGATCGAAATTGTCGATGATATCTGGAAGGAAGCTCCTGTCGAGACCCCCTACGGACGTATCCCATCAGACAGTCACGAAATCAATGGAGAAATGCTACAGGTTCTATCGCGCGTCTACTGGATGACCGGGGACAGGAAATACTTGGACTGGGCGATACGACTAGGAGACTACTACTTACTCGGTGATCATCATCCTACCCGCGATTCCGATCGACTCCGGCTCAGAGATCATGGATGCGAAATCGTGTCCGGGCTCACCGAACTCTATGCAACGCTCCACTTTGCTGATCCAGATAAGAAGCAAACATACCGCGACCCGATTTACGAAATGCTGGAACGGCTTCTGGAAGTCGGACGAAATGAACACGGGCTCTTTTATAATGTGATCAATCCGCAAACCGGTGAAATTATTGATGACAGGCCGGCCGACACATTCGGGTATACCTATAATGCCTTTTACACCGTTTACCTGATAGATTCTGAGGAACGCTACCGTCAGGCGGTCGTCGAAGCTCTGGAATCACTCAGCGATCGCTACCACAATTTCTCCTGGGAGGGAGGTAGTGCGGACGGTGATGCTGACGCCATCGAGGGTGCACTTAATCTCTATAACCGGGAACCTCTTTCGTCGGCGAAAGAATGGATCGATCGAGAAATTCAGTTTATGTGGGGTAAACAGGATAGCAGCCCACGAGATCCGGATGGTCGATGGCGAAACAGCGGCATCATTGAAGGATGGCACGGCGACGGTAACTTTGCTCGCACCACTCTCTATTATTGCCTCTGGAAGACGCAGGGGCTGTATGTTCGTCCTTGGAGAGAAGATGTTGTCTTAGGCGCCGCGACGGATCTAGCGGACCGATTCATTGTTGTTCTTTCGGCCGGCAAAGACTGGGCAGGCAAGCTCTTTTTCGATGCCCCTCGTCATACCCATCAGATGAAGCTCCCGATTGACTGGCCCCGAATCAACCAGTTTCCCGAATGGTTTACGGTCCAACCGAACGAGAGTTATACGGTTCAGCACGCTAGCGGAGAGAAAACCGACTATAGCGGTAAGGACCTGTTGGAAGGACTCGATCTCAACCTGACATCGGATCACGAGGTTCAATTGATTGTCACAGTCGCATCAGCCGCGCCGTGACAGCGACACTACGCTCGATGGCTGGAACAGACCCATCATTCGCAAGGAGGGCTAAGAGAATGAAAAAGAACCCAGAGGTCGATCGGCGCCACTTCATCCAAACGACCGCAGCCGGAATAACCGGGTTGACTATTGTGAACTCGTCTTCGGTGCGGGGAAGTCAGGCCCACTCCCGTCTGAGACTGGGAATCATCGGGTGCGGGGGCCGCGGTCGGTTCATTGGAAGGTTGTTCCGAGAGCATACCGCCACAGAAATTGTTTCGCTGCATGACTATTTCCCGGATAAGGTTCAAGCGCTGGCCGAAGAATTCCAGGTGGATGAATCTCACTGCCACATCGGCCTGTATGGGTACCGTGAGCTGCTCGAGGATACGGTCGATGCTGTTGCCATCATGAGCCCACCTTACTTCCACCCCGAGCAAACCCTCGACTCCGTCAAGGCCGGCAAACATGTCTTCCTCTCGAAACCAGTGGCAGTCGACGTCCACGGTTGCCAGACCATTCTCTCGGCAGCTGACCGTGCCCGCGGGCGATTGAGCATCCTGGTGGATTTTCAAACTCGTGCCGACGCTCTGTTTCGAGAAGCGTCCCGGCGAATCCATTCCGGGGCAATCGGCAAGCCTGTGCTCGGGCAGGTGTATTATCAGGCAGGGCGGCTAAACCCAAAAGCCGAGGGCGATAGCCCCGAAGCTCGCTTGAGAAACTGGGTTTTTGATCAGCGCCTCTCCGGAGACATCATCGTTGAACAGAATATTCATGTTATTGACGTGGCCAACTGGTACCTCAATTCACATCCTGTCCGAGCTTTCGGTACAGGAGGGAGAAAGGCCAGGACAGACGTAGGGGACTGCTGGGATCACTATATCGCTACCTTTTGGTATCCCGAAGACGTTCTCGTCGACTTCAGCTCTGGTCAATACTTGAGAGGATACTCAGATCTTTGTATTCGAGTCTACGGGTCAGATGGGACGGTTGACTCGCACTATGGCGGGTTGGTGCAGATTACAGGGGAACACGAATGGGCGGGAGGGACGAACAAAGACCTTTACCGAACCGGAGCAATAGAAAATATCAAGCAGTTCCACAGCAGTGTCCTGAACGGCACCCCTTTGTTTGAAACGGTGCCACCCAGCGTCGAAAGTAATCTGACTTCGATCCTGGGTCGGATGGCTGCCTATCGCCAAGCCACCGTCACCTGGGAGGAGATGATGGCGTCCGGCGAACGAATTGAAGCCGACCTTGACATTGTTGACAAGAAATGAACCGTTTAGGATCGATCACCATACGTATTCTCACACCCGAAGACATCGAGTTGATGAGAGCATTGCTCAAACTCTTCGGCGACGTTTTTAATGATCCAAGGACTTATGTCGATTCTCAGCCCAGCGATGCCTATCTCAATCGATTACTCAGCAGCGGCTACTTCATCGCCATGACCGCGCTGGACGGACAGGAGGTGGTGGGTGGTCTGGCCGCCTATGAGCTGCATAAGTTTGAACAGAAGCGAAGTGAAATTTATATCTATGATCTTGCAGTCGCCGAGACACACCGACGTCGAGGGATCGCCACCTCCCTAATTTCAAATCTGAAAGAGTTGGCCCGTTCCCGCGGTGCCGAGGTCATCTTTGTACAGGCCGACCAAGGCGACGATCCTGCGATAGCCCTTTATTCCCGGCTGGGAAAGGGTGAAGAAGTTCTGCATTTCGATATTGAAGTGAACCGATAGCAGATTGAACGGCATCGAGGGACTTTCCGCTTTCCTCTTCGTACTCTGTGCCTCAGCGGTTAAAGTTCCCGGCCGGGCAGGAAGACTAACATCCCCAGCGACACCGTCATAGATACGCGACCCCCTCAGAACACCTTCCTCGAGGGGATCGCGACAGACCCCCAAACGAAAATACAAATTCGACGTTCGCCGAAATCCTCAGTCGCCACTATTGCCGGCGCCGTACACAACAATCTTCGAATCGGTAATCGCAATCAGCCTCTCATCTCGATCCCCTGCCGTGTATACGACACGAGCACTGACTCCGATCTCCGGCCACATCGAAGATACAATCGCTCGTCCTTCGTCAAAAGTAAGTTCTGGATTCGGGACGGCGTTGGTGACCGTTATTTCACCGGGCAAGTTTCGCGAAGCAAAATCCACGGTGAACTGAGGAGGAATTGCGAATGCGGCCGTTCCAACCGGAGAGGAATCGTCCGTGAATCCCTTGAAGAAGGTGACAAAGACCCGGTTGGTAAGCCGACTCTGGTTGGTCACCGAGACAATGGTTGCCGACCGCATCGAATCGTTGGCGGTTTGCGAGTTCATGTAAGTGACAAGATAGCGTGGGACACTCGGAAGCCCCGGGATGGTCGGTAATCGCTCCAATTCCTGCACTTCCACAGCGCGCTTCAGGCGCGCCAGAGCCCGTTCCTCGGTGGGAACATGAGGACCCTTTACAATCAAGTCATTCCTTTCTCTGGCCATAATAACCTCCTTTGATTAGGGTTATAAGGTGTTCTACAGAGCTGAGTGCGTGCAGGAACAGGAAAAGGTTCGAAGAACTTACACTCTTCACCTGAGAATTCTGGCCCGATCACAGCAAGAAAGAAGGATGCAGGGGCTGTCAGGCGATAGCAGGGGGCAACCCCGGGCCGTGTAAATCGATTTTTCGTAGCTGAAGAGAAAGAGTCGTGAAAGATTTTCTACAAAGCTTCATACACCGATGGCGCACGGAAAAGGTGCAGCGTCTACCAACAATCGAATTGGAATATCCGCCGTTTCCGAGGCCACGATATGGACACGGTCATCCACCTCACCCTGAACTGTGGGCCATCTTGAACCGATACCGATCCTCCTACCGGGAGGCTCTGGATGCAATTTTGAGGCTGGGAGACCACTTCAGAGAGATGGTTCAGGCACCGATCCGAAAGGACCGTGACCCCGACTGGCGGGACAGCTTTTTTTATAGTATTGATGCAACGGCTCTGTACATGTTCATCAGCCGTTATAAACCTCACCGACTCGTGGAAGTTGGATCAGGCAACAGCACTCGTTTCGCCAGAAGCGCAGTCAGTGATCTCCAACTCGCGACCCGAATCATTTCGATTGATCCTTCTCCGCGCCAGATAGTTGGAGAAGTGGCTGATGAAGTAATCGAGTCGCGGGTCGAAGACCTGCCTTCGCTCGACCTGCTCTATGAATTGAAAGCTGGAGATATCCTCTTCTGGGACGGTTCACACGTCTGCCACATGAATTCCGACGTGACTATCCTTTTTCTCGAGATTCTCCCGCGATTGAATCCTGGCGTGGTGGTACAAATTCATGACATCTGGCTGCCGTATGACTACCCGCCAGAATGGACAGATCGGTTTTACTCTGAGCAGTATCTGCTGGCTGCCCACTTGCTGGCAGAGGCGACCAGGTTGCGACCGCTCTTATCGAATGCATTTGTTTGGGGTGACCGCGAGCTATCGGAGATAATCGATCCCCTCATGGAGGAACTCGGCTACCAGGGATGGTTGCGACACGGAACTTCTTTCTGGTTTGAAATGCTCCCTGCTACCGTGTCGTATGAGCACGCGTGAGACTAGATTCTATTTACCCAAAAAGAAGAGAGGCACTCAGGAAACAATTCGGAAACAGTGCGGGCATCCGGCGATGCGACCGCTCTATTGCTCATTCAGAGACCAGTCGTAGGGAAGATACGCTATCTTGTACCGGCCACGCTTCAGGTAATCGGCCTCAGATGGGGACAGATAAGAGCTGATGAAGTTTAGGACAGCATGCTCAGCCGGGCTCGTTCCCTTGACATCAAATCCACCCTCTGGTGCGAACTTGTCCACAAAATCTTGCCCGTACCAGTCAAAGATGCTGGAGAGATAGACGGTATTCGACGCATGGTCGATACGAAACTTGGAGGGATCTGCCAGGAAGCTCCGTGTCTGGTCAGTCAGTTGACTGTCGAGTATTACGCCACGGTAGGGCTCGCTGCGAAGCGGTGGGCACCCCATCGCCGCACACACCAGCGCCATATGAATTCGCGGTTCCTTAAACTCCTGGCGGATGATCTCATGCTCGATCTCATCCAAAGTGAGAGATCGGCCTAGAACTATAAACCTCAGGCGGTCCCAAACACCCGGAATCTGTCGAATGCTATTTGCAGGATACAGGAACGATTTAAGGAACCCGCCCTTAATCGGATAGTGATCCACAGTCACTTGCAGCGTGAGGGCGTTATAAGTATTGATCCAGAAAGCCAACTGCTCGGCCGAGCTCCAGGTCTCGTAAATATCGTAGGGCACTTCTCCGAGTTGGTGTAAGAAGCGATCGAGAGGGTTACGGTTCTGCTGCAGAGCCGCATAATTCATCATACCCTTTTCGTTCACGAATCTGGACAAGAGCTTTCCATAGGTGTCGTAACTGAATTCTCCCCCGGATGGACTTCGAGTCTCGGCAGGACGACTGGCGGTCCCGGCATTCTGTGTGCATGAAGAGTAAATTCCCAGACCCAGCAACGAAACTACGACCATAGCTATGAGACTGAATACCTTCATGCTTCGAGAAGTCGGTTAGTTCTGAGAGCATTGTTACGCCCAGAGCTAAGCCGGGCTTGCTTACGCAATTTTGGGAATCACGAAGTTCTTGGAAAGAACCAGCGAGACAGCACCGATCAAACAGGAGTTCTCTTTAATCGATGAAGGAACAATTCTCAGATTTTCCAGGTTGGGCTGAAGGGCGCGGTTTTGAACGACTCTCAAGACCTCTGCCTCAATCAAATCCCAGGCCTTGCTAAGATAGCCGTTTAAGACGATGACTTCTGGGTTCAAGGAGTTGATGACAATCGAAATGCCGCGTCCCAAATACGTGGCTGTTTTCAGAAGGGCTTTGGTGGCCTTGGAGTTTCCCTGGCGAGCCAACCGAATCAGTCCGTCCATACCGATTGTTCGTGATGTTTCCGCCTCTTCCTTGCTCAAATAGCTCAAATAACGCTGAATAGTCGCCGGATCGGAACAGTAGACCTCCCAGCAGCCCCGATTTCCACATCCACATTTTGGCCCGGTGTGCTGCAAGGAAACGTGTCCAAACTGTCCGGCTCCCAGATTATAACCGCAATAAAGCTGCCCGCCGATAATGATGCCCGTTCCGAGGCCTTCATTGATCAATATACTAACGGCATCGCCGTGTCGACACTCCTTTAGATCACCGAACATCACCTGAGCAAGAGCCGCAGCCCGGACATCATCCTCAAAGAATAGATCCCGACCGAGCGTTAATCCAAATTCTTCGATCAGGGCGCCGGCAATCGTCACGTTTCTCCAGTTTAAGTTGGAGGAATAGATCACCTTGCCCTGAGCTGTGTCCACTAGACCAGGCAGACTAATGCCAAAACCTTCAATATGCTTTTCTGGATCAACGTAGTTTAAGACCCTCCTGATCTCCTGCGTGAGTTGGCTTAGAAAGCTCTCAGGGTTGCGATGAGTTGGAAATTGAGTTTTGTGGAAGATCCTTCCCGCAAAGGTACTCAGGGCGATAGTGGTCTTGTCTACTCCGATTGTCACGCCAACCGTAACAGAACGTTTCCCATCCAGGCGGAGAAGTCGTGGTTTCCGTCCGCCGGTGGATTTTCCCAAACCGTCCTCATAAACCAGCCCCGCTTCTACCAGTCCCTTTACAATCGATGATATGGTCGATTCGTTGAGACCGATGCTCCTTGCAAGTTTTCTGCGAGAAATTGGAGCGTAGTCTCTAATCAAGTTGAGCACAATCGATTCGTGGAAGTGACGCATCGACTCCTTATTGATTGGATTGAATCGGGTCAGACCTGATTCCTGCGCGGAGTCGGTGATCTCCTGGTGCGATGAGCGGCTTGGCCCTGCCTCTTCCCTGAAGTCTACCTGCCGGTTCGCTATCGAATCCTTCCTCATGGCCCCACACTTCGAGTAGAACTAATTCTAGCAAGTTATCGAAACTCTTTGGCTGGAAACACTAAATACCTTACTCGGAATCCTGGGGCAGCGCAAAGGCCACGTAAGCTCCTCCCGACGGGCGGCCGGACTTTCCCCCGCCTGCCGCGATGACAATAAATTGTCGTCCCTCCACTTCGTAGACAGCGGGGGTTGCATTGCCGGCCGCCGGCAACGTAGCTTCCCACAGCAGATCGCCGTTGGCCTTGTCAAAGGCTCGAATCTTGTTGTCATGATTGGTCGCAGCGATGAAAACCAACCCCCCGGCTGTGACAACCGGGCCCCCGTAGTTCTCACTGCCTGTGTTGCGTACGCCCTGCTCAACCAGCTCCGGAATCTCTCCCAGAGGAATTTGCCAGACAATCTCGGCAGTCTCCAAGTTGATCGCCGTCAGGGTTCCCCAAGGGGGTGTAATTGCCGGATACCCATCAATATCCATGAACTTTCGGTACTGCTGCGAATACGGAAGGTGGGTCGCAAGAGGTGGAAGCTGAGAAACGTCAACCTCTCGATTCTCGCCATGAATCAGATAGTCAGTCAAGGCGTCGATATTTTCTTGACCCAGGTGTCCGAAGGCTGCCATTCGGCCCGTCCCCGCACTGATGATTTTCTGCATCTGCTCCTCGTTCAGGCGGTCTTTCAAGTTGCTGAGCGCAGGAATTTCGGGGGGCGAGCCCTGAAAATCGGGTCGATGGCAGCTAGCACAATGAGCTAGATAAAGATCACGACTGTCGGTCCCGGGTTTGCGACTCTGCGGCCTTTCAATCACTTTGACGATCCAGGGTATTTCGTTGGCATTGACATAGAAGATCTTGGTCTCGGGATCAAATGCCTGTCCTCCCCATTCAGCACCACCGTCGAGCCCGGGAAAGACAACCGTCCCCTCGAAACTTAAAGGGGTAAAGGGCCCGTCGCTCTTCACTGACCGCAGGTCTTCAAGGGCGGCTTGGTGGGCTTCAGGCGTCCTTCTCGTCACATCTTCTTCCGTCAGCTTCTGACGGGCAAAGGGTGGAGGCAGCAGTGGAAACGGCTGGGTATCCGCCAACACTTCGCCGGGTATTGTCGACTGAGGGACAGCTCGATACTCGATTGGAAAAACGGGCTCACCAGTTTCCCTTTCGAATACAAAAAGATGGCCGCCCTTGGTCGCCTGTGCGACTGCGTCGATTAGTCTTCCATCACGCTCGATTTGTACGAGCACTGGAGGAGACGGCAAGTCTCTGTCCCAGATGTCGTGTCGCACGAACTGAAAATGCCAGACCCTTTCTCCGGTTTCGGCATTAAGTGCAATCAGCGAGTTTGCGAAGAGGTTGTCTCCCGGCCGATTTCCGCCATAGTAGTCATACGCCGCCGAACCAGTGGGTGCAAAGACCAGCCCTCGCTCTGTATCGACGCTCAGTCCCGCCCAGCTATTGGCTGCGCCAGCCCATATCCAGGCGTCAGAAGGCCAGGTCTCGTACCCATACTCTCCCGGGTGGGGAATGGTGTTAAACCTCCAGCACAACTTTCCGGTGCGAACGTCATAAGCACGGATGTGCCCTGGAGGAGTGGGCAGATCTTCGCCGACCTGGCTTCCGATGATCAGCATATCCTTATAGATGACTCCGGGGCTGGTAGCCGTCATAGTCAGCCCCTGGACATCACGACTCAGGTCGTCTCTGAGATCAATCCATCCGTTTTGACCGAAGGACGAGATGGGCCGGCCGCTCTTTGCATCAAGTGCATAGAGAAGATTATCGACCACGGTAAAAATTCGTCCGTTACCGTTTTCATCCTCCCAGTATGTGACTCCTCTCAGGCGGAATCGCCGGTTGACTTCCGTTCCCTGGTGAGGATCGAATCGCCATATCATCTCACCAGTATCTGCTTTGAGGGCGATTACGTTGACCTTCGGACTGGTCACATATAGAACGCCGTTGACCATGATCGGGTTGTACTGCATCTGCGAGCCTTCGAATGCGTCGCCCGTATCGAAGATCCAGGCCTGATCTAGCAGGTGGACATTGTCTCTATTGATCTGAACCAAGGAAGAGTATCGGATGTTCTCCAGACCTCCACCGTACTCGCGCCAACCGGCGTACTTAGCGAGGTCAGGACGTGATTGTTGCTGGCACCCACTAGAGACGATGATGATCGGGAGAATGAGGTAGAAAAATAATTTCATCATGAACCAATCTTTTTCCAAGCGCGGAGTCAGGTTTGAACCATCCCACACCTCTCACCTGACCATCCAGCGTCACCATCGAGAAGCGTGCAGGAATCAGCTGGACTGAATCGTACGCCATCTTTCAGTCAAAACTCAATTCGCAATGAGCCCTGCATGATCCGTGGCGAACGAGTGGCTGTCACCTGGCCGAAGCGGGGATTCACCTGATTCCCCTCGGGGTCGAAGCGAGCCGTCACATCAACACTGGACCATTGTGTGTGATTGAACAGGTTATAAACCTCCCAACGGAGATTCAGTGAAGCGTTTTCAGCCAGGGGAACCCTCTTCTGAATGGCAATGTCCCAGTTATTCACCCCCGGTAGTCGGAACACATCCTTAGGAGCATTGCCGAACGCTCCCTTAGCCGGACGAGAAAACACTGAGGTATCAAACCATCGGTCCGGACGACGCTCTCCCCAAGGCAGCTGAGCCCTTCCATTGACAACAATACGCGCGCCGTCACCACCTCCCGTTATATCGGCGTTATCTGTTGTCGAGAAGCCCACCCCCGAGGGAAACCCACTAACGAACGCAGTGATCCCTGAGAGCTGCCAGTTATCCAGGACGTGCCGGACAAAAGGCGTATTCCATCTACGACTGAGGTTGGGAAGGTCCCAGGTGTAATTGATCAGCAGCTTATGCGTCTGATCGTGGCTGGCTTTGCCGTAATTCCAGACCTTGTGAGGACGATAGGTGGCTACCAGAGAAGTATCTGCGGCAGCCACGTCCATTGCCTTCGACCAGGTGTATGCCAGGCCGAATTGAAGGTTCTGAGCATAACGGCGATTCACAGACAACTGCATACCATGATAGTTGGCGCTGGCCGCTCTTTCGGCGTAGAGAATCTCACCATATCCGGGATAGGGCCGGAAGAAATCGTCAGGAAGAGCGGTTCCGGTGGTGGGGTCCTGATTCTCCGGCAAGAACCGCGCTCCGTATGGAACTTCGTTTAAATCTCTTCGTTGACTCAAATGACTTGCAGAATTACCAACATAGGCAATCTCTGCCACCGTTTCGAAGCCTAGATCCTGCTGAATACTGAGGTTCCAGTTATAGGTCGTGGGTGTTTTGGCGTCCCTCTCTGACGTAATGATACGGCTCGGAAAAAGGACGCCTTCCGCATCCAGGAAGGTATCAAAAGTTCCGTAATAGAGGACAGGATTAAACTGAATCGGGGGATTTTCGATATGAAGCCACTTTGCATTGCCGGTCTCACGACCCACTTTGGTCACACCGGCGCCGGCCCGAATTGCCGTTTTACCCCGCCCCCCGATGTCATAGGCAAATCCAACCCGGGGCATCAACTGGATCGGTTCTTGCTCCTGAAACCCTCGTGGATAGGAAGGATCGGTGGCCACTACCATTCCGTTGACTGGATCCCCGCTCCCCGGGACGAAAGCGCCAATCTGAACCGCCGGGACCATCTCACCCGTCAGAGGATGAACACCGACCCTCCGCCCTTCGCTGTCAAAAGCGGGCTCGTAAAGGACCGGGGCGGCAGCCGGGTCGTACCGATCAAGGTCCAGCACGGCGGCATTTCCATCCCTTTGCCAGCGCTGGTTGTACCACATGAAACGTATTCCATAATCCAGGGTTAACTGTGGCGTCGCTTTCCAGCTGTCCTGGGCATACCATTCGACGGTATGAGATCGACCGTCCTGCCTGGGAAGACTCGTCGATTCCGTGTAGGAGCGAAAATGACCGAGCAAGGCGTTTGCGTAAGGATGCCTGGTATCTAATGGATTGTTAACATCGCGCCCGAAATCGAATCGGCCGGCGAAATTCCCCTGACCGCCGAAACCTCCCTCGACCACATCGCCCTGATACAGATAGACGCCAAATTTGAAGATGTGGTCCCGGTGGACCCAACTCAAGCTGTTGGTGATCGTGTAAATATTATCCCGCCCTAATACAGGAAATCGAGTATCCCAGGTGGCTGATGCGGCTCCCGTAATTCCACCGAAGGTCATCATCGGCATCAGGTCGAGATAATTAATTTCGGGGTTCCACTGACCGAGGGTCAGTCCCATGTTTTGCCTCTGCAATCGTTCGAAGCCGGCATCCTCAAAAATCGGACCTGCTTCCGTACTTTTTCGGGCTGAAACGCTGAGCTGATTGATAATTGCCGGGCTAATGGTTCGCGTATAGTTGATGACCATGCCGTCATCATTGTTCTCGTAGTGATGACGGAGAAGTCCCCATCCCGGCATGCCCACCGGTATACTCGTGAAGCCGCGATTGTCCTGCCAGTGGCTGGTTCCTCGCCAGGTGATACTGTCTCGATCGGTAGGATGGAAATCGATTCGAAGGTTATGATTTCTCTTGGGATTATCACCACTATCCGAAAAAACGTAATTGTAAGTCCCGCCGGTCACGCTTCGGTCTGTAAAGTTGGGAAGAGGAAACACATTCAAGAGTCTGACACCGTTTGGATTGATGCGTTCTGGCGGGATGACATTGCCCGGAAACGGTTCACCGGTAAGAGGATCGATAACCGGTATCACCTGGCCGTTAAGGTCAAGGGATTGCGAGAAATCGCCTTCTCTTTCCAGGGCGGTCGGTACTGTCACTTGTTGAAGAGGGCGAGGGACTCGTGACAGCCAGTTTTCAATCGAATAGAAGAAGAAGAGCTTGTCTCGGTTTGCGTTCAATCCTCCCGGCAGTAGAATCGGACCGCCAATGGAGCCTCCCAGGGTTGAATAGCGATAAAGGGGCTTCTGGACGCCTTGCTGATTTCGGAAGAAGTCATTGGCATTCAGATTTTCGTGACGTTTATACCAGTAGGCCGAGCCGTGGAAATCGCGTGTTCCCCCTTTCGTGACCACGTCCACTACAGCACCGCCGTTGGAGCCGTGCTCGGCACGATAACTGTTCGAGAGTACTTTCACCTCGCTGATTGCGTCAAATGATATCGTGCTACTAAAAGTGGCGGAGGCGCTCATATCCATTCCCGGCACACCATCCAGAAAAAAGACATTTCCGGTGGGCCGAGTTCCATTGATTGAAGTGGAAGCCGTTCCAAAGTTACCTCCTGGAGACTCGACATCTGCTCCGTAAGCAACCCCTGGAAGAATTCGCAGAAAAGCCACCACGTCGCGTCCCCGGATGGCCATACTCTCCATCTGCGTGGATGTAAGCTGAGCACTCAGCTCGCTACTCTCAGACTGAACCGCGGCTCCCTCGGCCGAGACCGTAACCGAGTCAGAGAGTTCTCCCACCTCCAGGACAATGCTCCCGAGGGGCAGGCGTTCGTTCGCACTTAGCACGATTCCACTTTGTTCATACCGTTTAAAGCCTGGAATCTCGACCGCTACCCGGTAGGTCCCCGGGGGAACCGCGGTAAACACGAAGTTACCTGTGTCATTTGAAACCGTATTTCGTGCCTCTCCGGTTTGCTGATTTTCCAGTATGACGGAAGCACCCGGGATATTTGACCGTGTGGCGTCAACAACCGTTCCGGTAATGGTCCCGGTAACCAGTTGTGCGGCGACTGGCGCGGAATAGAGGATAAACAAGAGGACAAGACACAAAGTGCGAAGGCAACGAAGTGGAGACATTTGACCTCCTCACACGGCAGCGACTACTGGGCTGCCAGCCTCGAAACAGATTTATGCGAATTGTTATGAATTCCGTTCGATAGACTCTAATTGAGCGAACAGCTGAAATCAATACTTTTTTTGATGAAACAAGTAACCAAAAACTTGAAGTGCGAGTAGCCTTCGTCGTGAACAGAACACAGGATCCGGAAATTGGGCACGCTGGCCATTGATGGATCGAAAGTGAAAGATCTTGTTGTACGGATACGCCACCGGGGTGCGATCCTCGCGCGTGCCCGAGGAGTTACTGGCCAATGCCGGCTATAAAGGGGAAACCAATTTCGAGCAATTGGAGACAAAAAAGAATTGATGCTTACGTCTCCCTGGCGCGGGAAAGAAAGAAGGCTTCGAGCCGATCGGACGAGCGCTATCCGGCCAGCCAGCGAATGTACGACAAACTGCAAAGTTCGACAGGTCGGATGAATCATCGAAAACGCAAAGGGATTGTGGAGCCGGTTTACGGATGGATCAAGGAGATCTTGGGATTCCGGCGATTCAGCTTAAAGGGAGTGGAAAAGGTCACATCCGAGTGGGATCTGGTCTGCTTGGCCACGAACCTGAAGCGTCGGCATGCGTGTTTGCCTGGATCTAGAAGAGAAAAAGGGCATCGCACTGCGGGCAGCGCTCAATACAGGAAGCCACCACTCAATTCTGGCCAGCCCCCCCTTCCCACGGGGATCACCTTTGGGACAAATGAATGTGGTTTTACACGTTTTCTGCCGCGCAGACTGCTAGGGGATACCTCTTCTATTGTAGAACAGGTATCCCTGCCAAGTTTTCGTGAGAAGGGCATTTCGCCTTTCTCACGGCCTGGAGAGTCACGCAGATCGATCAGAACTTATAGAGCAAAGACATCTGGATCTGTCGGGCCGGTCTGGTTCCACTGGCCTGACCGAAGGAAGCACTCTGCAGACTGGTGACGATATCTCCCCATTGCGTCTTATTGAAGATGTTGAAACTTTCCATGCGGAATTCGAGCTCATGGGCTTCCCGCAGACGAAAGCTCTTGGCCAGTGTCATATTCCAGTTGTTGATTCCCGGTGCAGTCAGAATACCCGCAGAGGAGTTGCCCCAGGTCGCAAAAGCAGGTTCGGAAAAGCAGCTGGTGTTGAAATATTCAAATCGGTCACCAGGCGCGCCGTCGAGATCACAACCGGCGATGCGATTGGCGAGCTGGCTGCCAACACCGGTACCGCTGTTGTCTGCGCTGAGAATAGTACGCGGAGAACCCGTGGAAAACTCTGCGATGCCACTCAGAGTCCAACCACCCAGAATGGCATCGGCCACACCGCTGACTGGATAAAGCCGCCCCTGCCCTACCGGGATCCGGTAGGCCCAGGCACTTACGAAGCGCGCCGCCGGCGTGAGATCGCTTCGTCCCCGCCAGATATCGTAATAGGCATAGTGGTAGTTGCCGGTGTAGTTGGCGCTATCGCCCCGGTTGCTGGATAGGTTCTTCGCCCAGGTGAAATTGGCCATCATTGACAGGCCCTTCCATTCGCGATTTCTGACCCCGAAAGTACCCGAATGGTACTTTTGCCACGCCCAGGGAACCCAACTGCTGATCACGCCCCAGCCGGGAAGAAGTCGGCGCTCCTGAAGAGGTACGTCCTCCAGATCTCCCACCGGCAATGCCGGAGCGTTTCGGTCTACGAACTGTTGATTGTGAATGGTGCGCGAGCCTAGATAGTCGGCTTGAAGCGACCAATTGGAATTGATCCTGTGCTGGACACTGAAAGACCACTGGTAAACAGTGGGAGTCGGAAAGTTACCACCTTCAATCGTCAGGAGGCGTCCGGCACGCGGTGGGTCTTCGTAAGCGGTCGGGATTGTAAGGGCAACGGTTTCCGGAAACTGGTCCTGAACGCGTAATGGCGGCAATTGTTCGGTTCGGTCGGTTCTCTGATAGGACGTCCTGGTAAATGGTGCCGCTCCCCCCTGCATATCGGAGAAGCGGTTGGTATTGATGTTGCCCGCATAAAAGATACCGCCCGCTGCACGGATCGTCGTATCGGCTGTCAGCGTGAAAGCAAAACCAATGCGAGGTGCGAAATCCAGGGTATCGGTCTTATAACCCTGACGAGGCGTATCAGGGTTCAACGGTGCCGATCGGCCGTATTCCTTCGCGGGATCGAGTGCGTCTAGAGGATTCGCCAGCGCATAGATGAGTTCCCCTTCTCCAGAGGGCTCGAACCGCACTGCATTGTGACGCGGCAGCAGATAGGGCCTCCAGTGCTCATAGCGCAACCCCAGGTTCAGCGCAAGGCGTGGATGGATTTGCCACGTATCCTGGAAGTATCCGCCATAGTAGCGTTGATAGCCGTGCCAGTCCACGGCACGGATTTCCACGTTGGCCTCGCGCAGGGCTCCTAGCAGAAAATC
>Ga0079224_100000682_pt1 | contig 34940 bp, 34 predicted proteins | sample Stecom2015_FD_80414 | JGI IMG/M metagenome (GOLD analysis project Ga0079224, IMG submission 80414) | Agricultural soil microbial communities from Utah to study Nitrogen management - Steer compost 2015 | ecosystem: Environmental > Terrestrial > Soil > Agricultural land | place: USA: Utah... | reverse complement strand
GGCCGCACGTGGCTGATCCGCAGGGATTTCTGAAGCACACCAAGCGGGAGCTGCCCGCCCGGCGCCCGGTTCCGCTGCGGCTGCTGGACTGGAAAGAGGTCTACGAGGACAAGTTCTCGCACGAGACCCTGCAGACCCAGGCCGGCCGCTGCATGGACTGCGGTATCCCGTTCTGCCACAACGGTTGTCCGCTGGGGAACCTGATCCCCGAGTGGAACGACCTGGTCTACAAGGACCGCTGGCGCGAGGGCATCGACCGGCTGCACGCGACCAACAACTTCCCGGAGTTCACCGGGCGGCTGTGCCCGGCGCCGTGTGAGGCGTCCTGCGTGCTCGGCATCAACCAGGATCCGGTCACGATCAAGCAGGTCGAGGTCGAGATCATCGAGAACGCCTTCGACGAGGGCTGGGTGACCCCGGTCTACCCGACCCGCCTGACCGGCAAGAAGGTCGCCGTCGTCGGCTCCGGCCCGGCAGGCCTGGCCGCCGCCCAGCAGCTGACCCGCGCGGGCCACACCGTGACGGTGTTCGAGCGCGCCGACCGCATCGGCGGCCTGCTGCGCTACGGCATCCCGGAATTCAAGATGGAGAAGCGCTTCATCGACCGCCGCCTGGCGCAGATGGAGGCCGAGGGCACCATCTTCCGCACCGGCGTGAACGTGGGCGTCGACATCACCGCCGAGGAGCTGCGCGAGCAGTTCGACGCGGTGGTGCTGGCCGGCGGCGCCACCCAGGCCCGCGACCTGCCGATCCCCGGCCGCGAGCTGAAGGGCATCCATCAGGCGATGGAGTTCCTGCCCTGGTCCAACCGGGTGCAGCTCGGCGATCCGGTGACCGACGAGGAGGGGCTGCCGCCCATCCACGCCAAGGGCAAGAAGGTCGTCATCATCGGCGGCGGCGACACCGGCGCGGACTGCCTCGGCACCTCGCACCGGCACGGCGCGGTCTCGGTGCACCAGTTCGAGATCATGCCGCGTCCGCCGGAGGAGCGCGCCGCGTCGACGCCGTGGCCGACCTACCCGCTGATGTACCGGGTGTCCTCGGCCCACGAGGAGGGCGGCGAGCGGGTGTTCTCGGTCAACACCGAGCGCTTCGTCGGCAAGGACGGTCACGTCACCGGCCTGGAGGCGCACGAGGTCAAGATGGTCAACGGCCGCTTCGAGAAGGTCGAGGGCACCGACTTCACCCTGGAAGCGGACCTGGTGCTGCTGGCCATGGGCTTCGTCGGCCCGGAGAAGGCCGGTCTGCTGACCGACCTCGGCGTCGGCTACGACCAGCGCGGCAACGTGCAGCGCGACAAGAACTGGGCCACCAACGTGCCCGGCGTCTTCGTCGCGGGCGACATGGGCCGCGGCCAGTCGCTGATCGTGTGGGCCATCGCCGAGGGCCGCGCGGCGGCCTCGGCGGTCGACAAGTTCCTCGAGGGCGACACCGCGCTGCCCGCGCCGATCACCCCCACCATGGTGGCCCAGCGCTGAGCTGACCACCGCCGCCCCGGTCCGAGACCGGCCCGGCGGCACACGCGAAACACGGGACGCCCGTGGACGATCCGTCCACGGGCGTTTTCGCGTCCGGCGGACCGCGCACGCGCACAGGCGGTTCCGTCGCCGCCGCGCGCCGCCGCCGGACAGCGCGGACGACGAATCCGCCATCCGAATGGCGAGCGCGGCGCAAGGGTCTTAAGGTGATCACGATCAACGGCGATCCCCGGGGCGGAGGGCCCGATCATCCGCCGGCGTGCCGTCACGAATTCCCCGGGGTCGAGCGGGATCAGCTGAACGTGTCGGGGCTGCCCCCACGCGGGGCACGGGGCGAACTGGAGCAGCATGGGTTGGAAGAAGTTGGTCGCCGGGCTCGGTGCCTCGGCGGCGATCGCCTCCGGTCTGATGGTGGGTGGCGCGGCCACGGCGACGGCCGCACCCTGCCCGAGCCTGTATGTCGTCGCGATTCCCGGCACCTGGGAGACCGGCCACGACAAGCAGCCTCAGCCGGGCATGCTGTCGGGCGTCACCAGGGGCCTGCCGCGCAATGTCGAGGTCGACTACGTGACCTACGCGGCCACCGCCTTCCCCTGGGAGGGCGAGGTCTACGGCAATTCCAAGAAGGAGGCCGTGTCCAACGCCCGCGGCCTGCTCAGCCGGATGGCGCTGCGCTGCGGCGACACCAGGATGGCGGTGGTGGGCTACAGCCAGGGCGCCGACGCCGCCGGTGATCTCGCCGCCGAGATCGGCACCGGCCTGGGGGCGGTACCCGCCGACAAGATCGCCGGCGTCGGCCTGATCTCGGATCCGCGCCGTTCGCCCGGCGACATCCAGGTCGGTCCGCCCGCCCCCGGCGCGGGCGCGGGCGGCCCCCGCCCCGGCGGGTTCGGCTGGCTCTCCGACCGGGTGCGCACCATCTGCGCCGTGGACGACCTCTACTGCGCAACGGCCACCGACGATTTCGTCACCCGCTTCGCCGGCTTCCTCGCCCAGAGCTCCGACGCCAACCCGGCCAACCTGTGGCGCTACCAGCTCGAGGCGGGCGCGATCATCAGCGACCTGATGGCCCAGGGCGGCGTGCCGCTGCTGCAGGCGCAGCTCTCGGAGTCGGCCACCCAGAAGCGCATCGACGACATCGAGCGCTTCTACAAGTCGCAGACCCACACCGCCTACGCCAGCTACCAGGTCGGCGGCGGGCACACCGCCATCACCTGGATGCGCGACTGGATCGCCGGGATGGCCTGAGCCCCCGGCCTTTCCGCCGGTCGGCAGAGGACGACGGCCCGTCTCCCGGTACCCTGGAGACGGGCCGTCCGCGTGCCGGAGCCGGTCTAGCGCCCCTGGTTGCGTGGCAGCAGATCCCAGACGTGCCCGTTCTCGTTGACGGTCGCCGCGCTGCGACGGCCGGTGCGCGAGAACAGCACCCGCGTGATCGAGCAGTAGTCGATCGGGAAGGTCAGCGGCCTCGGCAGCTCGAGCACATGCTGGAGCAACACGTTCACCACGCCGCCGTGCGCGAACGCCACCACCGTGTCGTGGGGTTCGGCCCCGGCGACGATCTCGTCGACCGCGCCGAGCACCCGGGCGATGAAGGCCTGCGCGTCGATCCCCTCGGGCAGATGCCCGGCCTTGATCCGCTCGTAGGCGTCGCGGAACTCCAGCTTGGCGTCCTCGACGGGGATGTAGGCGGGCAGGTCGCGGTCGTATTCGGCCAGGTCGTCGACGATCTCGACCGGCAGGCCGAGCTTCTCGGCGGTCGGGACGGCGGTCTGGCGCGCCCTGGCCTGCGGGCTGCTCACCACCTTCGTGATCCGGGGGTGGTGGGCGAGCGCGGCGGGCACCCGCGCGGCCTGTTCCCGTCCGATCTCCGCGAGATCCGGATCGGCGGGACCGGACGTCGCGGTCAGCCGCAGCGGCTGGGCATGGCGGACAAGAATCAACTGCACGTGTTCACTGTGCCGCACCGCTGTCGCCCGGGCAGCACCAGGGGCACGACCCGGCTACTTGCAGAGCGAGGGGCCGCCCTCGGGGCCGGTCGGTGGCTGGCCGTAGGGCGGCTGCCCACCGGGCGGGCCGTAGGGCGGCTGACCCGGGTGCGGGGGCTGGCCGTAAGGCTGTGCGCCGTAGGGCTGATCGCCGGTGGACGGGCCGTGCGGCGGCTGACCGTACGGCGGTTGTCCGGGCTGACCCGGCTGACCGTAGGGCGCGCCGCCGTAGGGCTGATCGCCGGTGGACTGACCGTACGGCTGTCCCTGACCCCCGTGCGGCGGCTGCCCGCCCGGCTGGCCGTAGGGCGGTTGTGGCGCACCACCGTAAGGCGGTTGCGGCGCGCCGTAGGGCGGCTGGCCCGCTGTCGGCTGGTCATTCTTCTTCTTGGTGAGCAGCACGGCGACCACCACCACGGCGACGACGAACAACAGGCAGCAGATGCCGCCGAACAGGAAACCGCCGCCCGAATTACGGCCGCGGTTGCGCTTCCTGGCCAGCAGGTCGGTGGCCTGGGTGTAGGTGTCCGAGGCCAGCAGGCTGTCCGGTGTCGGCAGCGCCTGCGCCCAGACGGAGTGGTCGAGCAGTCCGGCGGTCGTCAGCAGGTCGACGTTCATCGCCCCCCGTTTCGTGTGTGGATGGATTCCGGCTCCTCCCGGCCGGACCCTTCAGGTTAACGCCTACGTCGAGCGGCTGTTGACCCGAATCCGCTCTGCCGCAGGCCGTTACCGTGTCAGCGGGGCTTGACCAGAGGGAACGGCAGGGTCTCGCGGATGCTGCGGCCGGTGATGAGCATGACCACCCGGTCGACGCCCATGCCGAGGCCGCCGGTGGGCGGCATGGCGTGTTCGAGCGCTTCGAGGAAGTCCTCGTCGAGTTCCATCGCCTCCGGGTCGCCGTTGGCGGCAAGCACGGACTGCTCGGTCAGCCTGCGACGTTGGTCGACCGGGTCGGTGAGCTCGCTGTAGGCGGTGCCGACCTCCACGCCCCAGGCCACCAGATCCCAGCGCTCGGCCACCCCGGGCGTGCTGCGGTGCGCCCGGGTGAGCGGGGAGACCGAGGTGGGGAAATCGATGTAGAAGGTCGGCTCCTCGGTGCGGCTCTCCACCAGGTGCTCATAGAGTTCCAGCACGATCTGCCCGGCGTCCCAGTCCGGCCTGCACGCGACAGCGAGCCGGTCGCACAGCGCGCGCAGGTCCTCGGCCGGGGTGCGCGGGGTGACCCGCTCGCCCGCGGCGGCCGAGACCGCGTCGTGCACGGTGCGCACCGGCCAGTCGCCGGAGATGTCGACCGGACGCAGCGCGCCGTCCGGCCCCGGCCGCATGACCACCATCGAGCCGTGCGCGGCCAGCGCCGCGTTCTGGATGAGCTGCCTGCAGGTGTCCATCATGCGCAGGTAGTCGCTGTGCGCCTCGTAGGCCTCCAGGATCGTGAACTCCGGGTTGTGGCTGTAGTCCACGCCCTCGTTGCGGAAGGTGCGGCCAAGCTCGAACACCTTCTCCATGCCGCCGACGCACAGCCGTTTCAGATACAGCTCGGGGGCGATGCGCAGGTACAGATCGAGGTCGTAGGCGTTGATGTGGGTGGTGAACGGCGCCGCGTTGGCCCCGCCGTGCACCTGCTGCAGGATCGGCGTCTCCACCTCCAGATAGCCGAGCGCGTGCAGCGAGTCGCGCAGCGAGCGCACCACCGCGCTGCGCGTGGCCAGCACCTCGCGCGTCTCGGCGTCGATCGCCATGTCCACATAGCGCCTGCGCACCCTGGCCTCGGGGTCGGCCAGGCCCTTCCACTTGTCCGGCAGCGGATGCAGGCACTTGCCGATCATCCGCCAGTCCGACACCAGCAGCGACAGCTCGCCGCTGCGACTGCGGCCGATCCGGCCGCTGACCTCGACCAGATCGCCGAGGTCGCAGAAGGTGTCGAAGGCCGCCATGCGTTGCGAGCCGGTGCGTTCGCGGTCGAGCACCAGTTGGATGTCGGCCGACCAGTCGCGCAACTGCGCGAAGATCACCCCGCCGTAGTCGCGCTTGCGCAGCACGCGCCCGCACACCCGCACGGTGGTGCCGCGCGGGGAGTGGCGCGCGCCCGCGACGGTGTGGGTCGGGGGATAGGCGACCGGATAGGGGTCGATGCCGGCGGCGAGCATCCGATCCAGCTTGTCCAGGCGCACCCTGACCTGCTCCGGCCTGCGCGCGGACGGCGCGAGCACATCGGGGCGCGGCCAGTCCGGCGGGCTGCCGTCGGCGTGCAGGCCGGTCAGCGTGGCCGGCACGGCGGGACGAACGCCGGTGTGCGCGCTCGCGTCCTGCGCCGCGCCCCAACGCGGCAGGAAGCCCTCGGCCAGCGCGCTCGCCGCCGCCACCCTCGGCAGGTGCCTGCGCTCCTCGAACAGGAACAAGCGCGGCACCCAGGTGGGCTGGTATTTGGCGTTGGAGCGGTAGAGCGCCTCCAGCTGCCACCAGCGCGAGAAGAACAGCAGCACACCGCGCCACAGCCGCAGCACCGGCCCCGCTCCGATCCGTGCGCCCTCCTCGAAGACCGAGCGGAAGACCGCGAAGTTCAGCGAGATCCTGCTGATGCCGTACTGCTCGGCGGTCAGCGCCAGCTGCGAGATCATCAGCTCCATCACACCGTTGGGGCCGTGCGGGTCGCGGCGCATCAGCTCCAGCGAGACCCCGTTGCGGCCCCACGGCACCATCGACAGCATGGCGAGCACCCGGTCCCGCTCGTCGACGGCCTCCACCAGCAGGCAGTCGCCGTCGAGCGGGTCGCCGAGCCTGCCAAGCGCCATGGAGAAGCCGCGCTCGGTCTCGGTGTCGCGCCAGGCGTCCGCGCGCGCGGCGATGTGCGGGAACTCGGTGACCGGGATGTCGCGGTGCCGCCGGACGCGCACGCGCACACCGTGTCTGCGCAGGCGGTTGGCGGCCTGGCGGACCTGGCGCAGCTCCGGCCCGGCCAGCGAGAAGTTCTTCGTCTCCAGCACCGCCTCGTCGCCCAGCCGCAGCGCCGAGAGCCCGGCCCTGCCGTAGACGGCCGCGCCCGCCTCGCTCGCGCCCATCACCGCGGGCGTCCAGCCGTAGCGGTCGGCCAGCTCCAGCCACGCGTCCACCGCGTGCGGCCAGGCCTCGTGCACGCCGATCGGATCGCCACCGGCCAGGCACACCCCGAGTTCGACGCGATAGGCGATCGCGGCCTTGCCGCTGGGCGCGAAGACCACCGCCTTGTCGCGGCGGGTGGCGAAGTAGCCGAGGGAATCGGCGACATCCGAGCGTTCCAGCAGGCCACGGACGGCCGATTCGTCCAGTCCCGTCATGGCGTTGGTGGCGCGCTGCGAGCGCAGCAGGGTCACCGCCGCCGCCAGCAGCGCGACCGCGCCGAACAGGCCGAGCAGCATGTTCACGAAAGCCCGTGGGTGGCCGTCGAAGTGCTCGTTGTCCACCAGGATCGCCGCGGTCACCCGGTAGACCGCCCAGCCGAGGCGCTGCCGGCCCGGCGGCAGCGTGCCGGGGAACAGCTCGACCAGACCCCAGCCGAGCAGGCAGCCGACGGCGAGGCCGCCGACCAGCACGCCGAGCGCACGCCAGAGCGCGCCGCGGCGGACCCGGGTGTAGAACTGCGGCCAGGCCGCGATCAGCACGCCGATCACCCCGAGCTGCACCAGCATCCCGGCCAGCGCGTGCACATCGCGGTGGCGGGCGAACTCCAGCGCGTTGGCGACGGCGAAGATCGCGAGATAGCCGGTCAGCAACCACCAGGCGACCCGTTTGCGCGCCGCGACCGCACCGGCGAGCAGGCCGACGATCAATGCCCACATGACATTGGTGTCCGGCGCGTCGAAGTAGTAGTCGTCGACATAGCGGCGGACGGGTCCGAGCAGATGACGCAGCGTGGGCGACAGACTCCACAGCAGGCACGCGATCGCGAACACGCCCAGTGCCAACCCCGCCCGGTGCGGCACCTCACGCAGCGTGCCCCGGGCGCGGTGCGGCACGGAGGCCTCCGGGGCCGCGATCACCGGATCGGACATCGGACGCTCTGGGGCGGAAGTCACCGAACCAGTGTGGACGTATCGGGGGCCGATTGGCAGGGGTGCCACGCCGACGCCGCCGGGGTCGGCGCCGGATCGGCGAGGGCCGTGCCACATTCGGGCGGGGGCCGTGCCGGGGGGCACGCGCGGGCGGGGGACAATCGCGTCATGTCCGAACCAGCGAACACCGAGTCAACCACCGAGATCGCCACCGCGGATCTGGCCGACGAGATCGGTCCCGACATCCGCAGCTGCGACACCCAGTTCATCCAGTTCGGCGGCCGAGCCGTGTTCTCCGGCCGCATCGTCACCATCCGCTGCTTCCAGGACAACCTGCTGGTCAAGCAGACCCTGAGCGAGCCGGGCGAGGGCAGGGTGCTCGTCGTCGACGGCGGCGCCAGCGTGCACACCGCCCTGGTCGGCGACATCATCGCCGGGCGCGGCGTGGACAACGGCTGGGCGGGCGTCGTGGTCAACGGCGCGGTGCGCGATTCGGCGATCCTGCGCACCCTCGACATCGGCATCAAGGCGCTGGGCACCAACCCGCGCAAGAGCACCCAGACCGGCAGCGGCGAGCGCGACGTGCCGGTGGAGTTCGGCGGCGTGAGCTTCGTGCCGGGCGAGATGCTCTACAGCGATCACGACGGCGTGGTGGTCCGCGCCGAATGAGCGGGCGGCGGGGAGCCGGGGTCGTCAGGCCCCGGTGACCCGCGCCTGGCGTCCGGCCAGGCTCACCACGTCGCCCGCCCGCAACTGGCGGCCGCGACGCAGTTCGACCTCGTCGTTGACTCTGACCAGCCCGGAAGAGATCACGGTCTTGGCCTCCGAGCCGGATTCGATCAGGTCGGCCAGCTTGAGGAACTGGCCGAGTTTGATCCGATCGTCGGAAATGGGCACCTCGACTGGCTCGGACATGGATCGATTATCGCCCCGCGCGGCCACGGCGGTTCCCCCGGGTGCCGCCCCGGCGGCCGGACGGGTTCAGGCCCGCCCGTGCCTGCGCTCATAGGCCAGGCGTTCGGCGCCCGCCCTTGCCCTGGCGTCGGCGTCGGCCAGCGCGGGGTCAAGGCCGTGCTTGATGAGCCGGTGCCTGCGGTAGACGTACATCAGCGCCACCGTGAAGTAGATCAGCGGCAGATACAGCAGCGCCATCATCGACAGACCCATCCACGCCGGGCCGGGCAGCAGCAGGAACAGGCACAGCGGCGGGATCACCGGAATCAGGAAGCGCATCAGGTAGCGCCGCGTCGCACCGGGACCGGTGAGATCGCGCAGCACCCAGTCCGACATGGAGGCGGGCAGGGTCCTGCCGCAGATGTAGCCGATCCGCTGCGGGAGGGTCGGCGTGCTGCGTTCACTCATGCTTCCCAGCATCCCATGTCCGGTCGCGCGGGCCCCGGCAGCCCGGGAGCACATGACGGCCAGGCAGGACAGGACAGCTTGAGAGGACAGGACAGCCCGGGAGGACAGGAGGCGGATCGTCACGCCGTGACGGCGAGGGCCGCGGCCAGACCGAACGCGATCGTCATGAGCGCCGCGTCGAGGACAGCGCGGCGCAGCGAGTCCCCCGCGCTCATCCGGTGCCCGCTCGCCCGGCGCACCCAGTCGCGCCGCCACCACCAGCCGAGGGCGAGCAGCGCGACCAGCACCGTCGCCTTGGCGAGGAGGACGCGGCCGTACCCGGTGCCGACCAGACCCGTGCCGACCAGACCGGCCGGTCGCGCCGGGTCGTCCGCGGCGAGCCGGATGAACCCGTTGAGCACGCCGGTCGTGGCCACCACCGCGGCCAGCGGCAGCGCGAGCGCGGAGTAGCGCGGCAGGGCCGCCGCCCATTCGGCCCGGCCGCGGGCCACCAGCGCCAGCGCCACCAGCAGGCCGAGCCAGGCCGCCGCCGCCAGCGCGTGCGCCGCCGCGAGCACCGACCCGAGCGGCTGCTGGGACATGTGCCCGGTGACCGGCCGCAAGGCCAGCGCCACCGCCGCGAACACCAGCACCAGGTCGGCGGACGGCTCGGCGGGCCAGGACCGGCCGTCGCGGCGGAAGGCCAGGGCGCTGTAGCCGGTGAGCACGGCGACGCCGAGCAGCACGGCCAGCCCGATCCGGCCGGTGCCCACCTGGCCCACATAGTCGGCGAACTGCCCGGCGCCGAGATCGACGACCGGGACGCCGACCACCTCGGCGGCGCCGCAGACCAGCACACCGGCCTCGGCCACCCACCAGACGCCGCCGAGGACGGCCATGGCCAGCCAGGGCGTGCGCAGGCGCTCGTGCAGGCGGGGCAGCGCGGCCAGACCGAGCACGGTCGCGCCGGTGCCGTCGGCGACCACCCGGATCAGCGCGGCGGCGGGCGCGAAGTCGGGCCGGGCCAGCAACCAGGCCAGCCCGACACCGAGCAACCCGGCGGGCAGCAGGGCGGACAGCGCGGCGGCGTCGCGGCCGGAGGTCGGCGCGCTCACCGCGGCGCGGGCGCGCTCACGAGCGGCCGTCGCGGCCCCGGAAGCCGAACAGCAGCACCGAGAGGCCGACCGCGAGCAACACCACGACACCCGCGATCAGCAGCCACAGCGGGAAGCCGGATTCCTCGGCCTCCTCGGCGGACCCGCCGTCGGCGCGCTCACCGGGCTCCCCCCGGCCGGGGGTGGTGAGGGTGAAGGTGCGGGTGCCGCTGACCACGTGACCGTCGGCGGAGGTGACCCGGAAAGCGATGGTGTACTCACCGGCCGGGCCGAGTTCGCGCGCGGCCACGCTGACCGAACGGCCGTCGACCGTCGGCTCGCCGTCCGACCACAGATTGCCGTCCGGGCCGACCAGCGTCAGCGACGGGAAACCGGGCTGCAACTCCTCGTTGAAGGTCACCACCACCCGCTCGGGACCGGTGTCGATCCGCGCGCCGTCCTCGGGCACGCTGCCGACCGCCCCGGAGTGCGCGGCCGCGAGCCCGCCCGACGTCAGCGCCATGCCGACCGCGAGCAGTGCGGTGACCAGGATGCGAACCACGGATTTCGCCATGGCGATCAGCGCACCCCGAGCCGGGCCAGCACCTCTGCCTCGATGCCGGACAGTTCATGGGAGATGGAGGCGTGCACGCCGCGCCTGCGCGCGGCAGGCATCTGCTCGGCCGTGCGCACCGCGGTGCTCAGACCGGCCAGCCGGTCCTTGGTGGTGGCGACGAAATCGCCACTGGTGTCCTGCACCCGGTCCAGCGCCGCCTCGGTGTTGGCGATCCTGGCCTGCAGCTTGGCGCCGTGACCGGTGAAGTCGCCGAGCTGTTCGACGCCGATGCCGAGCTGCTGGGCGCGGCGCGCGTCGAGCTGCCCGCGGATGATGGTGGCGCCCCGGTAGGCCAGCGGCGCCAGCACCGGGATGAGCACCCTGGCCACGCCGATGTACTTCCTGATCTGGGCGGCGCTGAACGGGTCGCGCTCGGCCTTCGCGGCCAGCTTCAGCGCGGCCTTCTCCTCGGCCTTGAGCGTGGCCACCTGCTGCTTGGCCACCTTGCGCTGGGTGCGCAGTTCGGCGCGGCGCGACTTGCGGTCGTTCTTGGCGGCCAGCTTGGCCTCCAGTCCGGCCTTGTGCTTGAGCGCCTTGGCCTGGGCCCGCCGGCTCGGCCGCCGTGTGCGTTTCGTGAACAACCCCATCGGAAAAGGCCCTCCGTCATGCCGTTCTGCCATCGAGCGCGCCGACCCGTTGTGCGTCGTCTGCCCCTGTACCACGCGGTTCGGGCCCACCTTATCCGGTCCGGCGGCGTCGTTGCGACAGTGGCGGTCGGGTGCCGCGGCGTGGCTGCGACCGGGGCGGTCGACCGCCGGTGGGATGGCCTGTCGGGGGTCTGGACCATACTGCTTGTGTGAATTCGGGCAGTGGCGACCGCGACGGTCGCGTGGACGAGGGCTCGGCCGCCGTGCGGCCGGCCGGCTCGGCCGCGCCCGAAACCCCGGCCGGTTTCACCGAAGCCGTCGCCGGATTCCTCGATGCCCGCGCCATGATCGGCTGCCGTCATCGCCTGCGCATGGACGCCGCGCACGGGCGCGAACTGCGCGACGTGGTCGAGGATTCCGGGGTGCGGCAGCGTCGTGAGGCCGCCGCCGCGCACCGCGCCTCGGTGCGCGACACCCTGATCGCCGCGGCCCCCGACGCCTGGGTCGTCATCGATCCCGAGCTGCGGGCGGGCGCCCACGCCGAGGCCACCGTGCGCGCGTGCGAGGCGGGGGCGCAATGGATCTGGGGCGCGTTGCTGCCGCAGGAGCCCGACACCGGCAGGCGCGGCGGCTCGGAGATCCTGATGCGCGACACCGATCGCGGCGGATACATCCCGATCATCGTGGTCAACCACAAGGTCACCGATCCGCGCAGGCCGGGTCCCGCCGACTTCCACCCGCTGACCTCGGAGCTGTCGCGCTGGAATCCGCAGCCGGACAAGTCGCGCAAGCTTCGCCAGCAGCCGCGCGACCAGCAGCGCCTCGCGCACCTGTACCGGATGCTGCAACGGCACGGCCTGGCCAGCCCGAGCCTGCTCGGCGGGGTGATCGGCCTGCAGGCCGATCGGATCCTGGTGCACGACATCGCCGGGGTGCTCGACGACTACGACCGCCGCTACGCCGATCGCATCGCGGTGGTGCGCGGCCAGTCGCCCACCACCCCCGCCAAGGTGCCCGAGTGCAGGCAATGCCCCTGGTGGACAAGGGGAGCCGAGGGCGCGAGCTGCGAGCAGTGGCTGACCGAGCGTCACCACGTGAGCCTGGTCGCGCCCGGCTCGCGCGCGGAGGTGCTGCGCGGCCACGGCGTCACCACCATCGAAGAGCTGGCCGCCTGGACGGGGGAGGCCCCGCAGGACTGGCAGCACGGCCCCTTCGACGAGGCCGTGGTCACCGCCCGGGCCTGGCTGGCGGGCGCCCCGCTGGTGCGCCGCTTCGAGACGGTGCGGGTGCAGCGCGCCGACGTGGAGGTCGACGTCGACCTGGAGAGCTACCAGGAGCACGGCGCCTACCTGTGGGGCACGCTGCTCGACGGCCGGTACCGTCCGTTCCTCACCTGGGACCCGCTGCCCACCACCGACGAGGGCCGCTCCTTCGGCGAGTTCTGGACCTGGCTGATGTCGGTGCGGGCCGCCGCTCGCGCGGCGGGCAAGACCTTCGCCGCCTACTGCTACTCGCGCACCGCCGAGGACAAGTGGCTCTACGAGTCGGCCGAGCGGTTCGCCGGCATGCCGGGCGTGCCCACCGTCGAGCAGGTGCGCGAGTTCGTCGACGGACCGGAGTGGGTGGACATGTTCCAGGCCGTCACCGAGCAGTTCATCTGCCCCAACGGCAAGGGCCTGAAGAAGGTGGCCCCGGTGGCGGGGTTCTCCTGGCGCGACCCGGAGGCGGGCGGCGAGGCGTCGATGAGCTGGTACCGGCTTGCGGTCGGCTACGACGGCCCGCCCGACCTCGGCCAGCGCACCCGCCTGCTCGAGTACAACGAGGACGACGTGCGCGCCACGCTGGCGTTGCGGGAGTGGATGTCGCCCCGGCAGCCCACCGCGCACAGCGCCGTCGAGCAGGTGCCCTCGCTGGCCGACTTCGCGCTCGACCCGCGGGCGACTCCCGCGCGAACTCCCGCGCCGGTCACCGCCTCCGGCGGCGGTACCCTGTCGACGTGACAGAGCACGTCGAACAACTCGAGTTCCAGGCAGAAACCCATCAGCTGCTCGAGCTGATGATCCATTCCGTCTACTCCAACAAGGACACGTTCCTTCGCGAGCTGATCTCGAACGCGTCCGATGCCCTGGACAAACTGCGGCTTGCCTCCTTCCAGGACAAGGATCTGCAGGTCGACACCTCCGACCTGCACATCGAGCTGGAAGTCGACAAGGACAACCGCGTGCTGACCGTCCGGGACAACGGCATCGGCATGTCCCGCGCGGAGGTCGTCGACCTGATCGGCACCCTGGCCAAGTCCGGCACCGCGCAGGTGCGCAAGCAGCTGGCCGAGGCGAAGACCGAGGCCGCCGCCGAGGCCCTGATCGGCCAGTTCGGCATCGGCTTCTACTCCACCTTCATGGTGGCCGACAAGGTTGTGCTGACCACCCGCAAGGCGGGCGAGACCACCGCCACCCGCTGGGAGGCCACGGCGGGCAGCTCCACCTACACCATCGAAGACCTCGACGAGGCCCCGCAGGGCACCGCGGTGACGCTGCACCTCAAGCCCGCCGACGTGGAGGACCACCTCTACGACTACACCCAGGAGTGGAAGCTCCGCGAGATCGTCAAGAAGTACTCCGACTTCATCGCCTGGCCGGTCCGCATGCAGGTCGAGCGGACCGTCACCGAGGGTGAGGGCGAGGAGAAGACGGAGAAGACCGTCGTCGAGGAGCAGACCCTCAACTCCCAGAAGGCGCTGTGGACGCGCCCGCGCTCGGAGGTCTCCGACGAGGAGTACAAGGAGTTCTACAAGCACGTCAGCCACGCCTGGGACGAGCCGCTGGAGATCATCCCGCTCAAGGCCGAGGGCACCTTCGAGTACCAGGCGCTGCTGTTCCTGCCCTCGCAGGCGCCCTTCGACCTGTTCACCCGCGAGCACAAGCGCGGCGTGCAGCTCTACGTCAAGCGGGTGTTCATCATGGACAACTGCGAAGAGCTCATGCCGGAGTACCTGCGCTTCGTCAAGGGCGTCGTCGACGCTCAGGATCTGTCGCTGAACGTCTCGCGCGAGATCCTGCAGCAGGACCGCCAGATCCAGATGATCCGCAAGCGCCTGGTCAAGAAGGTGCTCTCGACGGTCAAGGACATGCAGGCCGCCGAGGACCAGGAGAAGTACCAGACCTTCTGGCGCGAGTTCGGCCGCGTCCTCAAGGAGGGCCTGCTCTCGGACTTCGACAACCGCGAGACGATCCTGCAGGTCAGCTCGTTCGCCTCGACCCACTCGGAGTCCGAGGCCACCACGCTGGCCCAGTACGTCGAGCGCATGCCCGAGGGCCAGGACGTCATCTATTACATGACCGGCGAGTCCAGGGAGCAGATCGAGCGCTCGCCGCACATGGAGGCCTTCCAGGCCAAGGGCCGCGAGGTGCTGATCCTGACCGACCCGGTCGACGAGATGTGGGTCGGCTCGGTGCCGGAGTTCGACGGCAAGCGCTTCCAGTCCATCGCCAAGGGCGAGGTCGACCTGGAGTCCGAGGAGGAGAAGAAGGCCTCCGAGGCGTTGCGCGAGCAGCAGGACAAGGAGTTCGCCGACCTGCTCGGCTGGCTGGGCAAGACGCTGGAGGACAACATCAAGGAGGTGCGCCTGACCAACCGGCTCACCACCTCGCCTGCCTGCCTGGTCGGCGACGTCTTCGACTTCACCCCGATGCTGGAGCGCATGTACCGGGCCTCGGGTCAGTCGCTGCCGGTGAGCAAGCGCATCCTCGAGCTCAATCCGACCCATCCGCTGGTCACCGGACTGCGCGAGGCCTACGACAAGCGCAAGGCCGAGGCCGACGAGGGCAAGGTGCCCGAACTCACAGAGACCGCCGAACTGCTGTACGGCACGGCGGTGCTGGCCGAGGGCGGCGAGCTGTCCGACCCGGCCCGGTTCGCGCAACTGCTCACCGACCGGCTCACCCGCACGGTCCAGCCGTAACGGCGAAATCCCCGGCCCCCTTCCGCTTTCGGCGCGGGAGGGGGCCTTTTTCGTGTCGGCGTGCCAGGTTTGCCGTGATCGCCCCGAAGTTGCGTAAGGGTAGCCGAACTCTCCACGGTGGTCTCCCAAAATTGCTGTGCGCATTGGTTTTTCGAGTTCGGAGCGCTGGTCGTTGCGGTTTGCTCGAGGTAATCTCGAAAGCCCGGGCAGACTTCGAGCCCGAGCAGGGGAGTGAGCAGCAGGGGAGTGAGCACCGGCCATGACCGCCACCATCGCGCTGAGCATCGGCATCGTCTTTCTGGCCGAGCTCGGCGACAAGTCCCAGCTGATGGCGCTGACCTTCGCGTTGCGCTATCGCTGGTGGGTGGTGCTGTCCGCGATCGCCGCGGCCACCGCGGGCGTGCACGTCATCTCGGTCGCCGTCGGCTACTTCCTCGGCGCCTCCCTGCCCACCACCGCCATCGCCTTCGTGGCCGCCGCCACCTTCCTGCTCGTCGGCCTGTGGACCCTGCGCGAGCACCTCGACGGCCACGGCGATGAGGAGCTCTCCGCCCCTCGCGCCACCACCGCGCCGTTCCTGGTGGTCCTGTCCGCCGTGCTGCTCGCCGAACTCGGCGACCGCACCATGTTCGCCACCGCCGCGCTGGCCACCGACAACCACTGGCTCGGCGTCTGGCTCGGCTCCACCATCGGCATGGTCGCCGCCGACGGGCTGGCCATCGCAGTCGGCATCGCAGTCGGCAAGCACCTGCCCGAGCGGCTCATCGGCCTGGCTTCGGGCGCGTTGTTCCTGGTCATCGGCACGGCCACATTGCTATCGGCGCTTTCGGCCGCTCCGCTGGTCGCCGTCGGCGTCGTCGCGGCGGTGCTCGCGGTCACCGCTGTCGTCCTGGCGGTCCCGCTGCTGCGCCGCCGGGCGGCCGCCGACGTGATCGCCACCCATGCGGGAGCCACCACCGACGACGAAGAACTCCTCGCCGGGCGGCCGGATCGCCCGCTCGGCTGAACCGAGGTCCGGCGCACCAGCCGGATCGCTCGGATCCGGCTCACGAGCCGGGCAGGTCCTCCGGGCCGCCGTAGAGCGCCCCGCCCCGGCGCACCATCTCCACCAGCGGCTCGCGCAGCTTGCGCAGCCCGTCGATGTCGCCCGCGGAGATGCGCCCGGTGGCCATGGCGCTCACCGCCGCGGTGAACGCCGCGCACGCGAAGCGCTGCTCCTCGGTGCGCGCGTCGAGCACCTCGGCGATCAGGTTCACGAAGGAGACCTGCAACTGCGCCCGGGTGCTCAGCGCCTTCGAACCGACCGCGTACACCTCGACCAGGTAGAGCCGGGCGTAGGCCGGGTCCTCGATCAGGCCGTCCAGGTAGGCGGTGACCAGCCGGTCCATCCGCTCCAGGTCGGGGCCCTCCTCCGGCGCGCCGGGGCGCTTGTCGGCGGCCGCGGTGATGCGGGCGACCAGCCGTTCCACCGCGCGGGCGTACGCGGCCTGGAAACAGTCCTCCTTGGATCGGAACTGCTCGTAGAAGGTCTCCCTCGACACGCCTGCCCGCTTGAGCACCGCCGCCACCGAGGTGCCGACATATCCCTGCGCCGCCATCGCATCGGCCATGGCGTCGAGGATGCGGTCCCGCTGCGAGGCGATCACCTGCTCCCTGGGCAACCCGTGGCGTCCCCGGGGGAGCTGGCGCGTGTTGCCTGCCTTTCGCTGCATACTTCGATTTTCGCCGTTGTGTCCGAGGGTGCCGTGGGCGGGGGCTCGGGCGCCACGGGTTAGGGTCGATCGACGAAGGGCCAACTGGCTGTCACGAACGAGAGGACCATCGTGGAGATTTCGGGTTCCGCCGCCATCATCACCGGCGGTGCAAGCGGCCTCGGCGCCGCCACCGCCAAGCGTTTCGCCGAGCTGGGCGCCACCGTCTTCGGCCTGGATGTCCCCGCGTCGATCGAGCGCGCCGGTGACAATGTGCCCGCCGGTGTCACCCTGATCCCGGCCGACGTCACCAGCCACGACGAGGTCTCCGCCGCCGTCGCGCAGGTCGTCGACTCCGGCGCGCCGTTGCGCATCGTGGTCAACTGCGCCGGTGTCGGCTGGGCGGGCCGCATCCTGTCCAAGAACGGCCCGCACGACCTAGAGCTGTTCCGCACCGTCATCACGGTCAACCTGCTCGGCACCTTCAACGTCATGCGTCTGGCCGCCGACGCCATCGCCAAGACCGACCCGGTCGACGAGTACGGCCAGCGCGGCGTGGTCATCAACACCGCCTCCGTGGCGGCGTTCGAGGGCCAGATCGGCCAGATCGCCTACTCGGCCTCCAAGGGTGGCGTGCACGGCATGACCGTGCCCGCCGCGCGCGACCTGGCCCAGTTCGGCATCCGCGTGAACACCATCGCCCCCGGCATCATCGACACCCCGATGCTGGCCGGCGTCACCGAGGAGTACCGCAAGGGCCTCGAGGCGGGCGTCCCGTTCCCCTCGCGCCTCGGCCGCCCGGACGAGTACGCGCAGCTGTCGCAGTACATCGTCGAGCACGACTACCTCAACGGCGAGACCATCCGCATGGACGGCGCCCTGCGCATGGCGCCGCGCTAGGCCGGTATCCCGACACCGCGCAGCACCGCACGAGGGCCGTCGCCGGATCGACTCCGGCGGCGGCCCTCGTCGCGGGAGCGGACGGATCAGGGGCGCGGCCGGTGGCCGATGCCGATCAGCGCGGTGGCGGTCAGCGGGGCGTTCGGGCGGTAGTGCCGCTCGAGATGGGCGAGCATGGTGGCCTCGCAGTCGCGCCACCTCTGCTCACCGAGGTCGTGCCGCAGCAGGGTCATCGGCGCGCTGCCGACGAGCATGTGGTCGAGCAGATCCTCGGCGCTCGGCCACGACAGCGTCCTGGTGTGTCGCATGATGGCGACTCCGGCGAAGCCCGCCTCGCGCATCTCGCCCGCGAACACCTCGGGATTCTCCAGGCTGGAGTACACCGGCTGCGGCTCCTCGTCGATCGCGCCTGTCGCGCACAACGCCCCGTACATGGTGCGCATGAGCGTGGACTCGACCACCGGCGCCCAGCTGGACACCACCGCCACCCCGCCGGGACGCAGCACCCGGAACATCTCGGCGAAGCCGCGGCGACGGTCGGGGAAGAACATCAACCCGAACATCGAGAACGCGGCGTCGAAGTACCCGTCGGCGTAGGGCAGCCGCTGGCCGTCGCCCAGGTGGGTGCCGATGTTGGCGAGCCCGGCGGTCACGGCACGCTCGCGCAGCACCCGCAGCATCCGCTCGGAGAAGTCGACGGCGTGCACCTCGGCGGCCCGCGGCGCGGCCAGCAGGCTCAGCGCCCCCGGGCCCGAGGCCAGATCGAGCACGCGGTCGCCCGCGCGCACTTCGACGAGCTCGAGCGCCCGCTCCGCGAACCCGCTCATCAGCTCGCCGGAGTAGGCGGCATAGCCCTCGGCGGCCAGGTCCCAGGCGCGCGCCGACGACAACGGGATAGTGGACATGTCTGCCATCATCCTTCCGGCCGCGACGGACCCACCGGGCGGCCCCTCGCAAACTAATCGAGCGAGCGCGCGACCGGGTGGTGAAACGGCGGTCGGAGGGGTGGATTCGCCTCAGGCGGCCAGCAGCATGGCCAGCACCGCGGTGTCGGGATCGCTGATCGGGTCGAGCCCGACCCGGCTCACCAGCGATGTGACCGTGCCGTCGGATTCGGCCTCGGCCCAGGCGGCGCGATGCTCCAGCCCCAGATGCGGCACCCCGGGCAGCAGCACGCACCCCGAGGCGGCGCCGGTGCACTCCGGCAGCGACGGCCTGGTCTCCGACGGCGGATGCAGCATGAGCAGCGCCGGTGGGGTGCGGTCGGCGAAGCGGCCCGGTTCGATCGCCTCGTCGCCGAGGACGGGGCCCTCGGCCATGACGATGCCCACCGTGCCGGGTTCGGGATCCTCGGGCAGTTCCTCGCGCACGCCGAAGACCGTGGTGGTCGGCAGCAGACCGGGCAGCGAGGCGACACGCACCGCGAGCACGAGCACCTGTGCCCACTCCTTGGTGGTGTCGGGCCAGCGCCCCGAGATGAGGAAACCGCGCAGGCAGCCTCGGGCCTGGAAGGGGGTGATACCGATGGAGGTGTCGCCGATCGTCATGTCTGTGCCTCCCGAAATCCGGCTACCGGGGGCGACGGTGCCCCTTCGCAAAGGGATCGAAATGTCTGGATTTCGAGAATGACTCAACTGTCATTTGGCACACAAGTACCAGAGAGTGCCAGCGCCGCGGCGGTGGGGTGGAAAACCGGGCCGACGAAACAGCCGCGGTCTCCTCCCGGAGAGGAGGAGACCGCGGCCGGTGATCCGGCGGGTGTCAGCCGATCGGAGCGATCCGCCCGATCAGAACACCAGGCCCTTGCCCTGGGCGACGGCGCGCGCGAAGCGCTCCTGCACGTCGGCCCAGTTCACGACGTTCCAGAAGGCCGTCACGTAGTCGGCCTTGACGTTCTTGTACTGCAGGTAGAAGGCGTGCTCCCACATGTCGACCTGGAGCAGCGGGATGATGCCGAGCGGCACGTTGGCCTGCTGGTCGTAGAGCTGGAAGGTCAGCAGCTTCTGGCCGAGGGTGTCGTAGCCGAGCACCGCCCAGCCCGAGCCCTGCAGGCCGTTGGCGGCGGCGGTGAACTGGGCGCGGAACTTGTCGAACGAGCCGAACTGGTCGTCGATGGCCGCGGCGAGCTCGCCGACCGGCTTGTCGCCGCCGTTGGGGGACAGGTTCTTCCACCAGATGGAGTGGTTCACGTGGCCGCCGAGGTGGAAGGCCAGGTTCTTCTCGTGCAGGAAGATGGCGGAGTGATCGCCCGCCTCACGGGCGGCTTCCAGCTTCTCCAGCGCGGTGTTCACGCCGGCGACGTAGGCCGCGTGGTGCTTGGAGTGGTGGATCTCGTTGATCTGCCCGGAGATGTGGGGCTCCAGAGCGCTGTAGTCGTAGTCCAGATCTGGCAGCGTGTACTCAGCCACGATGTCCCTTCCTCGATGTCGGGCTGTGGCGCCCGGATTGGAGCGCCTCCAGCCATCATTCGTACACCCGCTCGGTAGCAACTCGCCCGCTTGCCCCCGTGTTCCACGCGGCGAGGCCGTGAAACCGGCCTGTGCCCGGCTTTCCGAAGCCACCGATGTCAACGGCACCGGTCCGCGCCCCGCGCGGTCATGCGCGGGGGGAGGCGCATGTGGCCGATCTCACCGGCCGGATGCTCACAGCGGCGGAATGATCTCGAATTCCAGCGTGCGCGGGTCGCCCTTGTCGTGCGCCTGCCACCAGCGGGCGCCGTTGGCGATGAACTCCGCCAGGGGGATCTGCTTGCCCGACCGGTCGTGGATGGTCAGGTCGTCGAACCACACCCGCACATCGAGCTCGCGCGGGTTGGTGCCCTCCTCCTGGGAGAACTCGAGGACGTGGGCGCTGACGCGGTCGGCGACGACCGTGTCGAAGCTCAGCAGCTCGCGCCACAGGGCCCAGCCGCTGTCGTCGACGTCGATGTACTCCCAGCCGTGCAGCCTGCCGCCGCCGAAACTGCGGATGGCCCTGGCGAGGCCGTCGATGGTCAGCGGGAGCACGTCCGGCGGGGCGTCGCCCCAGGCGTGCACGCGCAGGGAGGCGGCGATGCGGCTGACGCCGCTGAAGGTCAGGCGCAGCGGACGTTCCACCGGGGCGTCGCCGTTCTCCGGCAGTACCGGGACCCCGAGATGCAGCACCAGGCGGGCGCCCGCGGTGTCGACGTCGGCGTCGAGGCACACGGCCTCGGCGAGCGCGGTGTTCAATCCCCCGGCATCGAATCCGTCGCGGAGTCCCCTGGTCTGAGTCATGCGCCCCAGGCTAGCGAGCCGGGGGGACATGTTCCGGGATTTCGGCTTTTCGTTACGTCGTGGTCTCGGCCGCCGAAAACGTCGCGCCGGCATGGAACCGATCGGCCGGTACTCGCGTCCAAGTAGATGTCGGATCCGGTACCGGCGCGGGTGTGGCCGTAACGCTCGCGCTGGTGGCGCGGCAGGTCTGTGCCGCAGCGTGATCCGGCGCGCCGCCGAGCGATCGCTCCGGGATGTCTAGGAGGGGAGTCCCGGATCGATCGTTCGCGGCGCGGGCCCGGGCTCTCCGGCCCGGGCCCACCGCGCGGCCTCGCCCGGGTGCTCCCACCTGTGGATCGGGCTGTGGAATCTGTGGATAACTTCGCCGCCGCAACCCCGACACCGGGTGTCCGCGACCGCCCGGAACGGGGTGCCACCCTGTGCGCGCGAGCGGGAACGTACCGGAGGCAGGCAGACGACGGCGCGCACGGACCGCTCGATTCCATCGACGCAGGCGACTCCCCGCGCGCGCCGACACATGGCAGGATCGAACACGTGACGAGCTCGGAGATTCCGTCGGTCCCGGTGGCCGAGGTGCCCGGCGCGTTCGACACGCCCGCACCCTCGGCGGATCCGCCCGCCATCCTGCTCGATGTGCGCGAGGACGACGAGTGGCGGCAGGGCCACGCGCCGGGCGCGATCCACATCCCGATGATGGACGTGCCTGCCCGCCTGGACGAACTGGACTACGACAGCGAGATCTACGTGATCTGCAGGCAGGGCGGCCGCTCCATCGAGGTGGCCGGGTACCTCGCCCACGTCGGCTTCGAGGTGGTCCAGTGCGACGGCGGCATGGTCGCCTGGCAGCAGGCGGGTCGCCCGCTGGTCGCCGAGGGAGACGGGCAGGCGAAAATCTACTGACCGAGGATCTACTGACCGACGATCTACGGACCGAGGACGAAGGGCGGGAACGGTGCATCCGGTGGGAGTGAGTTCGGTGGTGCGGTGAGTTCGGTAGTTCAGCCGTGTGCGCGCTGCGGGGCGCGATGGGCGGTTCACGGGTCGCCGATGCACTGGTGCCCGCGGTGTCGCGGCGTACTGCTGTCCCCCGGTCCCGTCGACGCGCCGCCGCAGCGCCGCAATTACCGCTGGGTCGCCCGCAAGCCCGACCGGGGGCCGCGCAGAGCCGTCCGCCCCGCCCGGCGCGCGCTCGGCCCGACGCCGCGCTACCGGGAGATCCCCCGCTGGGGGCTGCGCGACGTGCCCGCGCCCGCCGTGCCGGAGGCCGAGCACGGACTGGCGAGGTGGGCTCCGCGCGCCGAGCGGCTGCTGGTGCTCACCGCTGCGCTGTTCGCCGCCGCCGCGGTGGCCGAACTCGGCCGCTATCTCATCCTGCTGCGCAATCGCACCCGCCTCATCGATCCCTGGCTGCTGAAGATCTCCGACGTCTCGGTCTGGGTGAGCTCGCTGGCCGCCGCCGCGTGCGCGCTGGCCGCCGCGGTCGCCCTCGCGGGCTGGCTGGTCCGGCTGCGCGAAAGTGTCTTCGCCCGCTCCGGCGCGGCCGATCCCCGCTCGCCGTTCGTCATCGCCTTCGGCTGCCTGGTTCCGGTGGTGAATCTGGTCTATCCGGGCGTGTACCTCACCGAGACCGCGCGCGCCTGCGACGATCCCCGGCTGCTGCCCGCCGTGCGGCTGTGGTGGTCGGCCTGGGTGGGCAACGGCGCGCTGGTGGTCGCGGCGCTGCTGTGGCGCGGCGCCGACTCGCTGCAGGCCGAGGCCGACGGCGTGGTCTTCACCGCCTGCACCGACGTCGTCGCGGCGGCGGTCGCGGTGCTGACCCTCGGTGTGCTGCGGCTGTTCGAGGGCCGGGACCTGCGCGGGCGTGTCAGGATGGCGCAGCGATGGGTCGTCGCCAGCGACCCGGCGGTGCCGGTCATCGAGCCGGTGCGTGCCGGTTGCGCACCCCGGGATGCGCGCGGGGACGCGATGACCGAGGATCGACGGATCGACAACGCTGAGCAGGACCGGTCGCCCGCGCAGGACCGGCCGCAGAAGGAGGTCGTGGCCAAGTGAGCCGGGGTAGTCGCGCGCCGTTCGTGGTCGCGCACCGGGGGGCGTCCGCGGCGCGTCCCGAGCACACCCTCGCGGCGTACGAGCTGGCGCTGAACGAGGGCGCCGACGGTGTCGAGTGCGATGTCCGGCTCACCAGGGACGGCCATCTGGTCTGCGTGCACGATCGCACCGTCGACCGCACCTCCACGGGCTCCGGCCTGGTCAGCGAGATGACGCTGGCCGAGCTGAAAGAGCTCGACTTCGGCGCCGACGGCGAGCCCGCCTCGGTGCTCACCCTCGCCGAGCTGATCGAGCTGGTGCTGGACTGGCGCAGCAGGCCGGTGAAGCTGTTCATCGAGACCAAGCACCCGGTCCGCTACGGCGCGCAGGTGGAGAACAAGCTGCTGGCCGAGCTCCAGCGCTTCGGCATCGCCACGCCCGCCTCGGCCGATCACTCCCGCGCGGTGGTCATGTCCTTCGCCGCCACGGCGGTCTGGCGCATCCGCAGGGCGGCGCCACTGCTGCCGACGGTGTTGCTGGGGGAGTCCTCGCGTTATCTGGGCGGTGGCGCGGCCACCACGGTCGGGGCGACGGCGGTCGGTCCCTCGGTGAAGACGCTGCGCGAGCATCCCGAGCTGGTGGACAAGGCGGCAGCGGCCGGGCGGGCCACCTACTGCTGGACCGTGGACGAGGCCGCCGACGTCGAACTGTGCGCCGATCTGGGCGTGAGCTGGGTGGCGACCAACCATCCAGGGCGCACCAAGGCGCTGCTCGCCGACGCCTGATCGGCGCGCCGGGCGTATTGCCCGTTCGGCCGCGGGTGCGGTGTAGGTTGTGCGCTCGTGGGAAAGAGCAAGCGCAACAGTCCGAAACCCGGCGGGAACCGGGCCCAGCGCCTGGCCGAGCGCAAGGCCGCGTTGGAGCAGGCAGCCAGGACCGTGACCCGCCCGTTCGAGGGCCTGGCCGCGGAATGCGATCTGGTCGCCCTGCGCGAATTCGTGCCGTCGGCGACCGGCGCGCTGCCGCTGGTGGCCTCGGTCGCCGCCGAGCGCGAGGTCGTGCTCGGCACGGTGCTGCCCGGCGCGGTCGCCGCGCTGGTGCGCGCGGGTGAGCCGCCGGTGGGCTATGTCGGTGCGCAGACGCAGTTCGCCGGCGCCGATCCCGGTGCGGATCTGGCGGCGGCGATCCTGTGGACCCAGTCGGCCGAGCCGGGCGATTCGCTGAACTCGGTGGAGAGCATCGCGGGCGGGCCGAAGCTGACCGATGTGCTCGACCCGGCGGCGCGGCTCGAGCTGACCGTGCACCAGGACTTCGACTGGTGGGTGCCCGAGGGCGTCACCCCCGACCCGCAGGTCGCGGCCACCATCGAGCAGGCCAAGCAGGCCGTCATGCCCTCGGCGCGGCTGGCGCTGGGCGCGGACTCGATCGGCGCCGCCTGGTGGGTGGACGCGGGTGAGAAGGCGCACGTGCGCTGGGTGCGCCCGGAGGACGAGGACGTGCTGATGGCGGCCCTGGCGCGCCTGCACGCCGCGGGCGGCCTGCACCTGGGCGAGGGCTCTCGCTTCGCGGGCTCGTTCCGCACACACGGCCTGCTGGTGCCGGTCTTCGACCTCGATCCCGAGCAGCACCCGAGCGAGTGGGAGAAGCCCGCGGCGGAGTTCGAGGCCAGGCTGTCGGAGGCGCTGGCGGCGGGCACCGAGCTGACCGCCGCCGAGCGCCGGTCCAGGGACGGCCTGCGGTCCCGCCAGGTCACACTGCGCTGAGGATTTCCAGGAAGGATCTTCTGAAAACCCCTTCTTTCTGACGTCTTGCGGTGTTAGGTTCGTCTCGTCGCCGCAAGGAGACACCGGGTCGCGACAGCCGGCCCGGGGATGATGAGGAAAGTAGGGTTCGTCATGGAGATTCTCCAGCTGCTTCTGGGTGTTCTCAGCTCGCTGAGCGCCGAGTAACGACTTCGTCGTCGGAAACACACCACAAGCCCGGCTCGCCACCACGAGCCGGGCTTGTCGTTTGTCCGTGTCGTGCCGAATCGCCCCTGGCCTCGGCGCTGTGAACACGGCCGTACGCACCGGCCGGATTCGCCTGTCGGCTGCGCCCGACGGCCGGGTGCGTCAGCCGACCGATCCGCCCGCCGCGGCGGGAGCGCCGGAGGCGTCGGGAACACCGCTCATCTCCCTGGCCACGAAATCCTCCAGATCGAACAGATTCGACCCGGCGCGGTCGGCGATGTTGAGCAGCGTCGTCATCGCGGCCACCTCCTCGACCTGCTCCTTGAGGAACCACTGCATGAACTGCTCGCCGAGGTAGTCGCCCTCCTCGCGGGCGGTGCTCGCCAGCCGGACGATCTGTTCGGTGACGGTGCGCTCCTGGGCGAGCGCCAGCGCGATCGGCTCGCGCGCGGTCTCGAAGTGCGACTTGGCCGCGTCGACGCCGGACAGCTCGACGCTGATGTCGCGATCGAGGAAGTAGCGCACGATCATCATCGCGTGATTGCGCTCTTCGACGGCCTGGCGGTAGAAGCGCTTGGCCAGCTGGGGCAGGTCCGCATTGTCGAACCACACCGCGATCGCGATGTACTGGTGTTCGGCGTTGAATTCGTGGCGGATCTGGTCGTGCAGCAGGCTGTGGAATTTGCTGTGCGGGCTCTCCGAATGACTGGACATATTCCAGACATTAATGCTGGTCAGAGCGCCTGTCATCCAAGCGCACCCTAATTGAGGTCAGCCGAACCTAAATTCGAAGGGCGCTTTGTCGCGAATCGGAAAATGGCCGCAGGATAGTCTTACCTAAATACCTTTTCCGGCTCCCGCTATTTCCGGTCCGCTCGGCCCGGATTTTCCCGGACCCGGCATGTCGCGCCCGACGAACTCCTCGATGTCGAACAGCGTGCCCTCCTCGCGATCGAATACCGCGAGCAGCGTGGTCAGCGCCGCGACATTCTCCTGCTGTTCCTCGAGAAACCAGGAGGCGAACTGTTCGCCGAGGTGATCGCCCTGGGAACGGGCGGTGTCGACCAGCGCGATCGCCGTGTCGGTGAACACCTGCTCGGCGGCGAGCAGGATTTCCACCGCCGCGCGCGGGGAGCGGAGATCCGAGCGCGGCTCGTCCACCCCGCCGATCCGCACCTCGATCGCGCGGTCGAGCAGATGGCGCACGCCGCGCAGCGCGTTGTCCCGGTGCCGGTCGTGCCGCCGGTAACACTGCGCGGCCAGGTGCGGTAACCGCCGCGCGTCGAAGTACACCGCACAGGCCAGATACTGCTGGGCGATGGTGAACCCGCGCCGGATCTGGTTGCGCAGCGCCACCGGGAACACCTCGGCGAGAGTGCTGTCGGTCATAGCGGTACGCTACCGCGCCAGCAGCGACTCCGGGATCTGCTCGTCGTCGGCCAGCGCTTCGAAGAACGGGATGGCCTTGTCGGTGTCCCACAGCAGCACGTTCCCGCTGCCCGCCACATCGCTGAACCCGCCGACCGGCACGGTGGTGGCCACCGTGTCGCCGCGCATGGCCCAGCCGAGCCTGCCCAGATCCCACAGGTGGTCGCCGTCGTCGACCTTCAGCGACTTCGCCGTGCCCGTGGCCAGCGGCCACAGCCGGAACGGGTTGACCAGCGTGGAGGTGCTGGTCGCCTTCTGCAACAGCGCGGAAAGGAACAGCCGCTGGTTGTTCATCCGGTCGATGTCGGCGAGCGCGGTGGCGCGGGTGCGCACGAAACCCAGCGCCTCCGGCCCGCTGAGGCGCTGGCAGCCCGCGGGCAGGTCGATGCCGGCCAGCGGGTCGTCGATCGCCTGCGGCAGGCAGATGTCGATACCGCCGAGGGCGTCGACCACGTCGGCGAAACCGGCGAAACCGATCTGCGCGTAGTGGTCGATGCGCAGGCCGGTGGCGATCTCCACGGTCTGCACCAGCAGTTGCGGCCCGCCGAGGGCGAAGGAGGCGTTGAGCTTGTCGCGGCCGTGGCCTGGGATGCTCACGTAGGAATCGCGCGGCAGGCTCACCAGCGTGGTCGGGCCGGAGCGGGGGATGTGCACCAGCATGATGGTGTCGGTGCGCTCGGGGCCGACCTCGCCACCGGTGGCCAGCTGCTGTTCCTGCTCGGCGGTCAGCCCCGAACGGCCGTCCGAGCCGACCAGCAGCCAGTTGGTGCCCGGGGTGTCGCCCACCCGGTCCTCGTAGTTCGCCAGCGCGTCGATCCTGGTGAGCTCGCCGTCCAGGTGGACGATGCCCGCGACCGAGCCGATCAGCAGCACCAGCAGCAACGCCAGGAACCAGCGGAAGGGATGGCGCTTGCGCCTCGGTCGCCGCGGCCTCGGCGCCGGGTCGTCACGGCGCGGGGGCGCGGCGGGCGGCGGAGGCGCAGTGGCACGGCGCGTGGCACCGGCACGCGGGCCGGGCGAGCGTTCGACGAACGGCTCGGGCTGCTGGGTGGGCGCCCAGCGACCGCCCCGATCCACCGTCGGCGGTTCCTCCCTCGCCTGCGACCAGGCCAGCGGCTGCTCGCCGGGCTGCTGGTCGCGGCGCAACACCCGGGTGGGTTCCACCTGACGCGGGGCAGGGCCCGGCGGGCCGCCCTGACCTCCAGGGCGCCCCGGACGGCGCGCCGCCGGATCGCCGTAGCGGGGATCGGCCGGTCCAGGCCGGGGGCTGCCGGGGTGGGGTCCGCCGCGGCGCGGATCGGGCGCGGGGCGGGCATGGCGATCACCGCCACGAGGGTCGGCGCCGCGCGGGTCGCGGCCGGGTGGCGGGCCCGCGGGCACGCCGGGCACTGCCTGCGGCGGCGGCACCCGGCGGGTCCGCGGGTAGCGGGGGTCGTCGCCGTTCATCAGTGTCGACTCTACTGTCCGAAGGTGGGAAAGGGGTTTTACACCGGATCGTGCCCGGCGGCCGTGCCCGTTACGGAAATCGGCATGTCAGACGGGTGATCTCCCGGCGTGTCGCGCCCCGAGCCCGACCGGCAACCGCCTGGCACCTGCCGCGCCGTCGGTCGTGAGCGGTGCACGGCGGTCAGGGCAGCCAGCCCACCCGGCCGCGCAGGGCGACATAGCCGAGATAGGCCACCGCGTCGATCAGCGCGTGCGCGATCACCAGCGGCCACAACTTGTTCGTGCGCTGCCAGTAGCGGCCGAAGATCAGCCCCATCACCACATTGCCGAGGCCGCCGCCGATGCCCTGATAGAGGTGGTAGCTGCCGCGCAGCAACGCCGAGGCCAGCAGCGCCGAGTTCGGCGACCAGCCGAGCGCGCGCAGTCTGGTCAGCAGCCAGCCCACCACCAGCACCTCCTCGGCCACCGAGTTGGCGCAGGCCGAGAGCGCCAGCACCGGCAGCCGCCACCAGTGGTCGTCGATGGCGCTCGGCACGATGGTCACGCTCACCCCCAGCGCGTGCGCGATCAGATACAGCCCGAGCCCGGGCAGCCCGATCACCGCGGCCAGCACCAGGCCAGGCGGCAGGTCGGCGCGCAGCCTCGGCCTGGCCAGACCCACCAGCCGCGGCCCGATTCCGCTGCGCCACAGCAGGTACAGGCCGAGCGCCGCCCAGCCCGCCAGCCTGGCCACGCCCACCAGCTGGTACAGCAGGTCGATGAGCGAGTGCTCGGCCCGCGAGGCGTTGAGCGCGACCGTCCGGCCACGCACGCCCTCGGGAGACAGGGCGCTGTTCAGCAGTGAGAGGACGGCGCTGACGCCCTGCAGGCCGAAAGTGACGACCAGGACCACCGCGATCTCGATCCTGATGCCACGGCGCTCGCGGTCGGTCGGTTCGGGCGCGGGGTCGTGCGGCGGGTCGGTCGCGTCACCGGGGCCGGTGGGTGCCGCTGCGGCCGCGCGCGCGGCGGAGTCGGTCCGGGGGCGGCGGGAGTCCGGGGCGGCTGGCATGTCGTCGAATCTAGGCGGCGCCGAGGTCGGGCGGCATCCGCACGCCGCGCTGCGCACGGCCCCGGTGGTGGTCGGCCGGCGGCGCTCACCCGTGGCGCAGGCCGTTGAGGAAGGGGCAGCCCGCCAGCGTGCGCACGGCGCGGCTGAGCGACTCCACGTCGTCGACGGGGGCGCTGAAGGGCAGGCGGACGTCGTGGTCGCCGTCGTGGCCCTCGACGCGCAGGGTCAGGCCGTAGCGGTCGATGGCCAGCGGGTGGACGTCGCCGGTGCGCAGGCGCGGCGGGAGCTTGCGGGCGAGCTGGGCGAGGATGTCGGGGTGGTCGGCGTCGAGGTGCTGCAACCAGGCCGCCTCCAGCTGGCAGAACGGGTCGGGCGCCGCCGTGCGCACCTGCTCGGCGGGCACCGACTCCGCGCCGGTGGCGTCGGCGACCACGGCGGTGCCGACGACGAGGCGCAGCAGGGTGGCGCCGTGGCCGACGTCGAGCAGCTGCGGGTGCGGGTACTCCTCGGCGACCGCGCCGGCCAGCGCCCGCTGCGCGGTCTCGGGGACCGCGCGCACCACGCCGCGCAACCAGACCAGCGCGCGCACCGGTTCGCGCAGCGGCAGCGGGGCGTGGTCGGTGAGTTCGAGCACCGCGGCGGCGCCCGCCGGGCCGTGGTTCGCGACCAGTGCCGCCGCCACCGAGCCGGTCGGCACCGCGATCACCGCGTCCCCGCAGCGGCGCAGGTGGTGCACCGTGGTCGGGGTGGGGTCGATGCCGGGCAGCGCGAGCACCGAGGTCTCGGCATGCGCACACGCACTGCGCACACGTTCGGCGGCGCTCGGCGTGAGAGTCGGTGTTGTCGGCATGCAGACCTCCGGGGTGCGGCGGCACGAATGAGCCGCTATTTAGGTAAACCTAAGCTAAGTCAGCGGGGCGTGATCTGCAACCCTTTCCCGCATGCCGGTTACCCGCGGGCATCGCGGCAGCGCGCGCTACCGTGACCGGGTGGCACCGCAATCCCCCGCCGCCGACGGTTCCGCGCGCGAACCGGTCCTGATCGGCCTCAGCCAGCCTGCCCGCCGCAGCCTGGTGGCCGGGCTGGTCCGCGCGCCCGGCGACCGGCCTGCGCACCAGGTGCTCGACGCCGACCGCCCCGACGCGGAGGTCGCCGACTTCCTGGCGGGCATCGCCCACACGGACACCGGCTACATCGCCCGCACCGACGACGGCGCCCGCGCGCTGGGGATCGTCGCCGCCACCACCGCGGCGCTGTGCGGGGAGGACATCAGGGCCGCGTTGCGCGAGCCCGACATCGCCTTCCTCACCGGACTGAAACCGGCCGCGATCGAGGCGGTCCGCCAAGTGTTGCTCGCCGTCGAGACCGAGCGGCCCGATCAGGTCCGGCAAGGCCTCTCCGTCCTGGGCGACTGACCCGGCGCCGGCCCGTCCACACCGTCGGGGACGGGGGAGGCAAACACCGCGCAGACACGATTCCCGGAAAACAAATACAGTCGAAGGCGTGCCGCACATCGCCTACTTCGGACCATCAGGGACCTTCACCGAGATGGCACTGGCCGACCTCGAGTCCGCCCATGTCATCGCCGGACCGGTCGAGCGCGTCGCGGCCCCTTCGCCGCCCGCCGCGCTGGAGATGGTGCGCAGCGGTGCGGTCGAGGGCGCCGTGGTGCCGTTCGAGAGCTCGATCGAGGGATCGATCTCCACCACGCTCGACGCGCTCGCGCTCGGCTCGCGCCTGCAGATCGTCGCGGAGACCGAGATCACCGTGGCCTTCGAGATCCTGGTGGCCCCCGGCACCCGGCTGTCGGACGTGCGGACCCTCGCCGTCTTCCCGGTCGCGCTCGGGCAGGTGCGCGAGTGGGTGGAGCGGACACTGCCCGGCGTGCGCATCCACACCTCGGCGTCCAATGCCGCGGCCGCGGAAGACGTGGTGGCCGGGCACGCCGACGCCGCTGTCTCCACCACGTTGGCCGGACAGCGTCTCGGACTGGAGGCGGCGGCCTCGGGCGTGGCCGACCACGAGGGCGCGGTCACCCGGTTCGTGCTGGTCCGCCGCCCGTGCGTGGCGCCGGCGCCCACCGGCTCCGACCGCACCTCCGTCGTGCTCGAACTGCCCAACGTGCCCGGCTCGCTCATGCGTGCCTTCGCCGAATTCGCCACCCGCGGCATCGATCTGAGCCGTATCGAGTCGCGCCCGACCCGGACGGGCATGGGCGACTACCGCTTCTACCTCGACTGTGTCGGCCACATCGACGATGCCGCGGTCGCCGAGGCGCTCAAGGCGCTGCACCGCACCTCCCGGATCAGGTTCCTCGGCTCCTGGCCGACGGCCACACCGACCGGCACGCCGCCGCCCTCGGACGAGGAAGCGGCGCAGTGGCTCACCCAGCTGCGGAAGGGAGTGGCCGATCTATGACGACCCCCGGCTCCACGGGCAGGCTGATCCTGGTGCGGCACGGTGAGACCGAGGGCAACGTGGCCCGGCTGCTCGACACCGCGGTGCCCGGCCTGCCGCTGACCGAACGCGGTGCGGCCCAGGCGAAGAGCTTCGGCGCCCGCCTGACCGCCGCGCCCGCGGTGCTGCTCAGCTCCGTTGCCCTGCGCGCCCGCCAGACCGCCAGCTACATCGAGGAGGCCATCGGCATCCGCGCCGAATCGATCGACGACGTGCACGAGGTGCAGGCGGGCGATCTGGAGGGGCAGTCCGACGACGAGGCGCACCGCACCTTCCAGCGCATCTACGGCTCCTGGCATCACGGCGAACTCGACCTCGCCGTGCCCGGCGGCGAATCCGGCGCCGATGTGCTGGCCCGCTTCCTTCCGGTGATCGAGGATCTGCGCGACCGCTATCTGGTCCCGTCCTCGCACGCGGGGGATGTGCTGCTGGTCAACCACGGCGCCGCCATGCGTCTGGTGGCCAGGACCCTGGCGGGCATCGCGCCGCCCTTCTCGGTGACCCATCGCCTGGACAACACCGAGACCATCGAGCTGGTGCCCCGCGAGGACGGTGGCTGGGAGTGCGTGCGCTGGGGCCGGTTCGAGCCGCCGTTCGAGTACGCGAAAACGGCCTCGGCCCAGCCGACGATGGGCTGAACCGAGGCCGATCCGGCAGCGTGTTCGCCCGGCGGGCGCCCGTCAGACGGGCGGCGGCACGACCTGCGGGAACTCCTCCCGCTCCGGCAGCGAGGCGATCAGATCCTTGATCGCGGTGCGCAACCGCGCCGTGGTGCCACTGCTGATCGAGGTCCATTTCGTGCCGTCGTCGGCCGGCGCGGCGGTGAGCACGATGCGCCCGCCCCTGGTGTCGAAGACCGCGATGTGGCTGTCGGAGATCTCGCGGGTGCCGTCGCCGTAGACCACCGCCGAGATCTGGGTGTGCGAATGGATCTCGACCAGCGCCGAGGCCAGCGCCTGCACGTCGCGGGCCGGGGTGCACACCTTGGCCAGGCGTTCGGCGGTTGCGGCGGCATCGCCCGCGTCGCCGAAGATGGGTGCGAGCAGCTCGGTCTCGGCGTTCATGCTCTCGATCTCCAGCGGCTCGGCCCGGCCGAGCGCCGCGACGAGCGGACCGGGCAGATCCTCGTCGACCTCGGAGAGCACATAGGAGAACGGGCCGCGCAGGGCGACGACGGTCAGATCGTCGCCCTTGGCCAGGGCAAGCCTGCTGATCTGACCGTTGACCACCAGCCGCAGCGCCAACACCCAGTGCGGGCGGTACAGGGTGCGCAGCCTGTCCTCGAGCTCGCGGTGCACCACCCCGTCGATCAGCAGATCGCGCTCGGCCAGCTGACGCTCGGCGACCTCCATGGCCGCGTCGTGATCGGCCCGGTTGTCGTAGCGGCCGATCGCCTGTAGCACCGTGGGCAGCTCGTCGAACTCGAGCGTCTCCAGCAGGAACTGCATCTCGTCGAGTCCGAGCGAAACGCTGCCCACCGTCGACGGTCCGCCCGCCGCGCCGAGGACGCTCACTCCTGCGGCCCCACCGCGGCGGCGCCGATCACGCCGTCGGCGGCGACCCTGCCGTCGCTGAAGTGATCGGCGCGCAGGTAGTCGGCGGCCTTGTGCTCGCCCTCGTCGTCCTGGCCGGACTGGGCGGTGCGGCCGAGCAGCGGGCTGCCCGCGGCGGCGGGGCGGGCCGCGGCCGAATCGACACGGGCGACCACATCGGTGGAAGCCGCGGCGGGCGCGGAGGCGGCGGGCGTGCCCGAACCCCAGCCCGGGGGCAGTTGCACCGAGCCGTTCGGCAGGGCGGTGGAGCCGATGCCGACCGTGGCCGCGTGGGTGGCGGCGAGACCGGCCCCGCCCACACCGGCGGCGAGGCCGGCGCCCGCGAGCCCCGCGGGCGCGGCGGCCATCGCCGGGGCGCTGTTGGCGGCCGCGGCGATGGCGCCGGCGCCGAGGTTGCCGACGGTGCTCGCGCCGCTGCTCGCGACGGTGGTCGCCACGTTGGCCGCGTGGTTGAGCGCGCCTGCGTGGTTGAGCGCGGAGACCGCGCCCGCCACCGCCGTCTGCAACGGATCATCCTGGAACGAGCTCTGCGCGGCCGAGGCCGCGTCGGCGGTGCCCGCGCCTTCGGCGATGCGCGGCGGCAGGCGGAACTCGCCCGGCGTGGTGACCACGGCGGTGGTGGCGGCCTCGTAGGTCTCCATCACCAACGCGGCACGCACGTCCATCGCGGTCTTGGCGACCTCGGCGGCCTCCAGCGCGCCCGACACCGCGCCGGGCGGGTTGGCCGAGGCCACCACGGCGGCGTTCACCGCGGCGATCTCGGGCAGGCTCGGCATGGCGATCGAGGCAACCGTGTAGGCGGTGGCGTTGGTGGCGGCCTTGGCGCTCATGCTAGCCGCCAGCGCGCTCTGCTCGGCGGTCCACGAGGTGAACTGGACCAGCCGGGCGAGCGCGGCGATGCCGTTGACACCCTGCATGCCGATGCCGAGTTCGGCCATCACCCGGACGAGGGTGGCGGTGGCGTCCGTCCAGGCGGCGGTCAGCGTGCCCCACGAGGTGGAGGCGGCCGAGATCGGCACCGCACGCGCACCCGCGTTGAGCGTGACGGAGTTGGCTTCGGCCATGCGTGGCAGCCAGAAGACCCCGGTGATACCTAGCGTCATGCTTGTGTCTCCCCTGTTCGACGATCCGCGTGAGCCGTCAGGCTCCGATGGTTCCGGCGACGGCCTGCATCACGCCGGCCTTGGCCACGTCCTCGACGACGTGCGTGCCCAGCTGCACGCGCAGCACGGCGGCCGCGTGGTGCAGCTCGAGGATGGCCTGGGCGATGGCGCCGTCGTGGGTGGCCGCGGCCCGGTTGAAATGGTGCGCCGCCAGCAGGGAGACCTCTTCGGAGCCGGAGGGCAGCACGTGGGTGGCGGGGCCGGCGAACCCGGCCGCGCCCGCGAGCCGCTCGGCGAGCAGATCCAGCTCGGCCGCCGCGGCGAGAACGAGCTCGGGTGTGATGGAAACGTGGCCAACCATTACTCGACTCCTTCTAGTGGCTGTCCGTTCGAGGTCTGCCGCTGCGGGCAGACCGCAACCGCGCGGTGCTCGACGTGGCGGAACTCCTGTGGACGAACCGAGAATTCCCCCTACGAGTGATTGGACGCGACGGCGCCGCGATCGGTTCCATCGAATCCCCTCCCTCGTGAAGATCTTGCCAGCCGCCCTTTCGGGCCCCCAACTCCCCGCCGCGCGAGGAGGATCGGCGACCGTGCCGAAGATCTACCCCCATCCCAGCTGATGCAGCCGCTCCTCGTCAATGCCGAAATAGTGCGCGATCTCGTGGATCACGGTGACGGCGACCTCCTCGACCACCTGCTCCTCGTCCTCGCAGATGTCCAGGATCGCCTCGCGGTAGATGGTGACCGTGTCGGGAAGCGAACCGCCGTAATGACTGTCGCGCTCGGTGAGGGCGATGCCCCGGTAGAGGCCGAGCAGGCTCGGCTCCTCGGGATCGCGCGCCTCGACCAGAACCACCACATTGTCGATGGCGCTGGTCAATTCGGGCGGGATCAGATCGAGGGCGTCGGAGACCAGTTCCTCGAACCGCTCCTCGGACATGACGACGGCCATCGCGCCCGGCTCGTCAGCGCGGCTGCGGC
>Ga0079224_100000681_pt1 | contig 34944 bp, 33 predicted proteins | sample Stecom2015_FD_80414 | JGI IMG/M metagenome (GOLD analysis project Ga0079224, IMG submission 80414) | Agricultural soil microbial communities from Utah to study Nitrogen management - Steer compost 2015 | ecosystem: Environmental > Terrestrial > Soil > Agricultural land | place: USA: Utah... | reverse complement strand
TTTCAAGACCGGTGCCTTCAACCACTCGGCCACGCTTCCGTTGATCCCCCCAGAGCCGCGTCCTGCGGCGGCGCTATTCTTACACGCCGCGGCGTGCAGGTCTGTCGTGCGCTGCCTGCTCGGCCGGGGTGCAGGGCTTTCCGATGATTTCGCTGCAGCCCAGCCGTGCGCTCTCCACCATCGGCGGGACCTTCTCGGCCAGGAAATCGATGAACACGCGCACCGCCGGCAGCAGCCCCCGGCGGGAGGCGAACACGGCGTGGAAGGTGCCCTGCGGCAGCCGCCATTGTGGCAATACCACCTTGAGCTGGCCACTGCGCACGGTGTCGGCGCAAACCGTCTCGGGCAGCAGCGTGATGCCCACGCCCTGCACCGCCAACGCCATCAGCATCGGGAAGTCGAAGCCGCTCACCCGCGGCTTGAGCTCGATCCGCCGCACCTCGTCGCCGGGGCCGTGCAGCTCCCAGCGCTGGCGGACGTCATCGTCGCTCATCGCCATGGTGACGTGGGCGTCCTCGAGCTCCTCGGGCGTGGCCGGCTCGCCCATGCGCCGCAGGTAGCCGGGGCTGGCGACAAGAAGCTCCTGCACCATCCCGAAGCTGCGCATCACCAGGCTGCCATCATCGTCCAGCCGGGTCCGTACCCGCAGGGCGACGTCGATGCCCTCGTTGATGATGTCCACCCGCCGGTTGCTCACCTGCAGGTTGACCCGCACCTGCGGGTAGCGGGCCAGGAACTCCGGCAAGAGCCGGGGCATCAACTGCTGCGCCATGCTTACCGGCACGCTGACCCGGATCAGGCCACGCGGTTCGGCACTGAGCCGGTCGACGGCCTCCCGCGCGGCCTGCGCCTCGCTGAGCATCGTCTGGGCGTGGCGATACACCGCCCGGCCGACATCGGTGACGGCGAAGCGGCGGGTGGACCGCTGCAGCAGCCTGACCCCGAGCTCGGTCTCGAGCTGGCTGATGCGCCGGCTCAGGCGCGACTTGGGGATCCCCAGTGCGCGCTCGGCGGCGGCAAAGCCGGAGTGCTCCACCACCATGGCGAAGTAGTACAGATCGTTGAGATCGTGCATTCGTTGTTCCCTGCGTGGAACGCTGCGCTATTTGACCACCCTTGTCGCAACGGGGTCATCAACCTTCCGGCGTGATCCGTTCGATTCCGCCCATGTAGGGTCGCAGCACCTCGGGCACCACGATCGACCCATCGGCCTGCTGGCCGTTCTCCAGCACCGCGATCAGCGCCCGTCCGACCGCCACGCCCGACCCGTTGAGCGTGTGCACCAGCTCCGGCTTGCCGGTGTCCGGATTGCGCCAGCGCGCCTGCATGCGGCGCGCCTGGAACGCCTCGCAATTGGAGACCGAAGAGATCTCGCGCCAGGTCTGCTGGCTCGGCAGCCAGACCTCCAGGTCGTAAGTCTTCGCGGCGGAGAAGCCCATGTCGCCACTGCACAGCAGCATCCGGCGGTACGGCAGGCCCAGTTTCTCCAGCACGACCTCGGCATTGCGCGTCATGCGCTCGTGCTCGGCGTTGCTGTCGGCCGGGCGGGTGATGCTGACCAGTTCGACCTTCTCGAACTGGTGCTGGCGGATCATCCCGCGGGTATCGCGGCCGTGGCTGCCGGCCTCGGCCCGGAAACACATCGAGTGCGCGGTCATGCGCAGCGGGAGGGCGTCGGCCTCGGTGATCGAGTCGCGGACCAGGTTGCTCAGCGGCACCTCCGCGGTGGGGATCAGGTAGCGGCGGCTGCTGGCCTGGCCCGGATCGCCGATCTCGGTGGCGAACAGGTCGTCCTCGAACTTGGGCAGCTGCCCGGTGCCGAGCATCGCGTCGGCGTTGACCAGCAGCGGCACGCTGGTCTCCTCGTATCCATGCTCGCCGGTGTGCAGATCGAGCATGAACTGCGCCAGCGCACGGTGCAGGCGCGCGATGGGGCCGCGCAGCACGGTAAAGCGGGCGCCGCTGAGCTTGGCGGCGCCCTCGGCATCCAGCCACCCGTGCGGGGCACCCAGGGCCACGTGGTCGCGCACTTCGAAGTCGAACTGGCGCGGCTCGCCCCAGCGGTGCTGTTCGACGTTGCCGGTTTCGTCGGTCCCGACCGGCACCCCGTCCTGCGGCAGGTTCGGCAAGCCGAGCGCAATGGCGTCGAGCTCGCCGCGGATCGCATCGAGCCGTGCCTCGCTGGCCTTGAGCTCCTCGCCCAGGCCCGCCACTTCAGCCAGCAGGGGTGCCGCGTCCTCCCCCTTCGCCTTGGCCTGCCCGATCGCCTTGGAGTGCGTGTTGCGCAGGTTCTGCAGCTCCTGGGTCCGGACCTGGATCTGCTTGCGCTCGGACTCCAGCGCCGACATCGCGACGGCATCGAGTTCGAAGCCGCGGGTCTCGCGCAGGCGGCGGGCAAGGTCTTCGGGCTGCTGGCGCAGCAGGGCGGGGTCAAGCATGGAGGGCACCTCTGGCGACGATCAGGGGATTATCGCCCGAGCGGCCAGCCCACGCCCGGATCGGCGCACCATCATCTCGAATATGCACAATGGGCCCGGACCCGACTGCCTCTCAGCCATGCCCAATCCCGACGCCGAACCCCGCCGACGCACGGCAGTGCTCCCGTCACCGCGCGCCTTGCTGCTGGTCGTGCTCGCCGTGGCGCTGGGTGCAGGGGCGTTCGCGCTGGTGTGGTTCAACGAGCGCGACGACTACGACTTCTACCGGAGCAGCGAAGGCGCCCCGCCCACCGCCTCGCCCACCTCGCAACAGCCGCTTCCCGCCCCGTCCGCGGGTCGTCGCGACGGCGGGCTCGCGCTGCCGGATGTCCCCGGGATCGCACCCGTGGACGCGACTGCCGGAGCAGAGGCCGAGGACGCGGAAGCGATCGCCGAAGTGGTGGCTCCACCTCCGCCCCCGCCGCCCGCGGCCAGTGGCGAGAGCCGCCCGCCGCGGCCGATCGCCGGCCAAACCCCCAGCCCCGCCTACCCCGCGGCCGAACTGCGCCGCGGGCGTGGGGGTACGGTCGTGCTGCGCGTGGACGTGAGCGCCGACGGGCGGCCGACGTCGGTCAGTGTCGCCAGCAGCAGCCGCTCGCGCGCACTCGACCGGGCCGCCATGGCCGCGGTCCGCAACTGGCGCTTCGAGCCCGCGCTGGTCGACGGCCAGCCCGCCGCCGGTGTGGTCCGGGTACCGGTGGAGTTCACCCCGCAGCGCTGAAGGCGCCGCTCAGGCAGTTTCGCCCAGGCCCATCCCGCAGCCGGCCGCCAATTGCCCGAAGTCCGGAAATGACGTCGCGACATTGGCCACGTCCCTGATCCGCACTGGCGCGGGCGTGCACTGCCCGGCCACCGCGAAGGCCATCGCGATCCGGTGGTCGCCGCAGGCGTCGACTTCCCCGCCGCTCGCCAGCGGGCCCCTGATCAGCGCGCCGTCCGGCGTCTCATGCACCGTCGCGCCCAGGGCACGCAGTCCATTGGCCATGGCCGCGATGCGGTCGGATTCCTTCACCCGCAATTCGGCGGCACCGCGCACCACCGTTTCCCCGCTGGCGCAGGCCGCGGCGACGAACAGCGCCGGGAATTCGTCGATCATGTCCGGGACCAGCGCCTCCGGTACCTCGATGCCGGCCAGCGGAGCATGCCGGACGTACAGGTCGCCCACCGGCTCACCGCCCTGCTCGCGCGGCTCATGGACCTCGATGTTCGCGCCCATCAAGCGCAGCGCCTCGAGCAGGCCGGTCCGGCGCGGGTTCAGTCCGACGCCGCTGAGCCACAGCGCGGAGCCCGGCACGACGCTCGCCGCGACCAGGAAGAAGGCGGCCGAGGAGAAGTCCGCCGGTACCGCCACGTCGGTCGCATGCAGCCGGTGGCCGCCATCCAGCGTCGCCTCGCCGGGCCGGTAATCGACCGGCCAGCCGAACGCGGCCAGCTTCCGCTCGGTGTAGTCGCGGGTCGGGCGCGGCTCCTGCACCCGGGTGGTGCCTTGCGCGTACAGCCCGGCCAGCAACAGTGCCGACTTCACCTGGGCACTGGCCACCGGCAACACGTGCCGGGTACCGCGCAAGGCCCGGCCGCCCTGGATCGCCAGCGGCGGCGTGCCGCCGTTTGCGGTGGTGATGAGTGCACCCATGCGCGACAGCGGGTCCACGACCCGTCGCATCGGCCGACCCGACAGCGACCCGTCGCCGACCAGCTCGCTGTCGAAGCCCTGGCCCGACAGCAGCCCGGCAAGCAGGCGCATCCCGGTGCCCGAGTTGCCGCAGTCCAGCGCCGCGCCCGGCGGCTGGAGACCATGCAGGCCCACCCCGTGGACCCGACGCTCGCCCACCGACGGCGCATCGATGCGTACCCCCATCCGGCCGAAGATGTGCCCGGTCGCGACAGTGTCCTCGCCTTCAAGGAAGCCCGAGATCCGGGTGGTCCCCTCGGCCAGCGCACCCAGCATCAACGCACGGTGGGAAACGGACTTGTCGCCCGGCACCCGCAAGCTGCCGTGGAGTGCCCGTTCCGGCCGTGCGATCCAGTCCCGCGGCGCCGCCATCAGCCGTATCTGTCGCGGAACGCGCCCATGAACTCGACCAGCGCACGGACGCCTGCCTCCGGCATCGCGTTGTAGATCGACGCGCGGATGCCACCCAGGGCCCGGTGGCCCTTCAGGCCGATCAGGCCAGCGGCCGCCGCCTGCTCCAGGAACCGTGGCTCCAGAGCCTTGTCGTGCAGGAAGAACGGCACGTTCATCCGTGAGCGGACCGCCGGGGCCACCCGGTTGACGTAGAACCCGCCGGATCCGTCGATCGCCGAATACAGCAGGGCCGCCTTGCGGGCACTGCGGCGCTCGAACTCCGCGACCCCGCCCTCCGCCAGCATCCACTTGAACACCAAACCCGCCAAGTACCAGTTGAAGGTGGGCGGCGTGTTGAGCATCGACCCGGCGCGCGCATGGGCCCGGTAGTCGAACATCGGCGCACGCGGCTGGCCGCTGCGCTCCAGCAGGTCGGGCCGGATCACCGCCAGCGAGATCCCCGAAGGCCCCAGGTTCTTCTGTGCGCCGGCATAGACCATGCCCAGGCGGCTGAAGTCCAGCGGCCGGGATCCGATGTTGGAGCTGAAGTCGCCGATCAGTGGAGCGCCGCCTGCCGGCGGCAGCTCCGGGAACTCGACCCCGTGGATCGTCTCGTTGTCGGTGTAGTGGAGGTAGGCGGCGTTCTCCGACAGCCGCCACTGGCTGGCCGGCGGAATGTCGACGCAGCCATCGGCGGCGTTGTCCGCCGCGACATTCACCGGCATCACCGGCTCGACCTGCTCCACCGCGATACGGCCCCAGTGGCCGGTCACCACGTAATCCGCGGGCTGGCCCTGATCAGCGAAGTTCAATGCGATCAGCGCCTGCTGGGTGGTCGCTCCACCGGTGAGGAACAGCACGGCGTGGTCGGCTGGGATCGCAAGCAGGCTGCGCAGGTCGGCCTCGGCCTGCGCCGCCACGTCCATGAACTCCGGCCCGCGATGGCTGAGTTCCAGCACGGATGCTCCGGCACCACGCCAGTCCGGGAGCTCCTCGCGTGCCTGCTGGATCACCGGCTCCGGCAATGCCGCCGGCCCGGCGCTGAAGTTGTACGCGCGTCCCATCACCCACCCCAGGTCAACAACAACGTCAGGACCGCGGCGATCAGTGCCGCGGCCAGCAGTACCCATGGCAGGTGATGCCAGGTGCTGCCGGCGGACGGCTCCGCCACGGCTTCGAATACTTCAGCAGGGTACTCGGGCGCGACCGGCGTGGCTGCAGGCGCGCGAGAGAGCGGGGATTCCACCAGGAAGCGCTGGCCGTTGCCGACCAGCAACTGGTCACCGGCACGCAGCAGAGCTTCGTTGACCGGATGGCCATTGACGAGGCAGCGCCCCTGCCCATCCAGCTTGCGCAGCACCACGCCGGTCCCGTACGGGAGCAGTTGCAACTGGCGGTCGGCGACGCCCGGCTCGTCCAGGCAGATGTCGGAATCGCTGGCACTGCCCAGCGTGCGCGGGCAGTCCAGCGTGAAGCTGCGCCCATGATGGACGCCGCCGATGCCGCGCAGTACCTGGCGGTTCGCGATCGCCGACTCGGGCTCTTCGTCCGGAACCGGCTGCGGCTCGGCTCCGACAAGGCCAAGCTCGACCCCGTCGATGTGCACCGCATCACCGGCGCGCAGCAGTGCCATGCGGCGCACCGGCCGGCCGTTCACGTGCACGCGGCTGCCGCCCTCGCGCAACTGCAGCCAGCTGCCGCGGCCGTCGACGCTGACCTGGATGCGGGCATCGGCACCGCGGCCCACCAGGCGCAGGCCGTCGGGACCATGGCCGACGGCGTGCACGCCAGGACCCAGCACCAGGTCGTCGCGGCTACGGTCGGGGAATCGGAATCGGAGGGTTTCCACGCGCGGGGAATCTACCACGACGCCACCCGCACGGCGCGTCCGGTCCCCATGGCTTGATCGTGCCGGGCCTGCGGTCACAATGTGCTCCCGCCCCACGGACGCCCGCATGGCCAGCATCGACATCCGCCACCCGCATTCCCTGCCCCCGGCGCATGCGCGCCAGCGGGTCCAGGAGGTCGCGGAGATCCTTGCCCAGCGCTTCGGCGTGCGCAGTGACTGGGACGGCGACATCCTGGAGTTCAACGGCGCCGGGGTGGAGGGCCATCTCGCGCTGCTGCCGGGCGAACTGCACTTCAGCGCGCAGCTGGGGTTCCTGCTCGCCGCCATGCAGGGCCCGATCGAAAAGGAAGTGCGCCGGGTCCTCAGCGAACGCTTCTATTGAGGCCGGGCGCAGTCACCCTGCGCATGCGAGGCCGCCACTACCCTGCCAGCCGCCCGCCCACTCGAGACCCCTTGAGCTGATGCCGACGTTGAGCTTTCTTGCCATCACAGCACTGGTCACCATTCTCGGCGGTGGGGTGGCCAGTCTCTGGGTCCGCCGCCAGCGCTATCCGGTACTGGCGGCCCATTCCGGCCTGCGTGCGCTGGCCGCGATGCGCTGGCGCGAATATTCGCGCTTCGTGGTCGAGGCACTGCAGCAACGCGGCTTCCAGCCCAGCCGCATGCAGCCCGAGGCCGACCGCGGCCAGGATGCGGACTTGCTGCTGATCCGTGGTGGCCATACCTGGCTGCTGGCGTGCCGACAGGGACTGGGTTCCCGGATGGGCACGGATGCCGTCGAGCGGATGGCCCGCGCGGTGCGCCTCAGCGAGGCCCGCGGTGGCGTGCTGGCGACGCTCGGCCGGTTCTCGGCGGAGGCGCGCAAGCTCGACGAGGGCGTGGAGCTGATCGACGGACAGGACCTGTGGCCGCTGGTCGAGCCGGTGTTGCCCTCCAGCCTGCTCGACGACGTGCGTGCCGACGCGCTGGCGCAGTCGCGCCGGGAGCGCACGATGGGCTGGTTGATCGCGCTGCTGGTCGGCCTGGCGCTCGCCTCCCTGCTGGCGCCCCTGGGCGCGGACGACCCGGCCACGGCGGCTCCCGCGACTGGCACTCCGATTCCGGCTCCCGCCAGCCCCGCTGCCGAGCCCGAAGCTGTCCCGCCCGCGATGCCGGACGACCTGCTGCGCCCGGTCGCCCTGAGCGAGGAGGAGCAGCGCGGCCGGGTGCTCGACGAGCTGTCGAAACTGGACGGTGTCCACCACGCCGGCTGGGCCACCCGGTCCACTCTCGTGGTGCGCCTGGAGCGCCCGGCCGATGACGCCTTGATCGAATCGATCTGCAGCACCCTCCGGCCACACCCGGAGGTACGCGACCAGCGGGTGCAGCTGCAACCGCCGGACGGCACCGGCCGGGTGCGCTTCACCCAGTGCGCGCCGTACTGAGGGTTCCTCAGCGCGGCATGGCCAGGTGCCTTGCCTCCAGCGGGTCGCCCGCACGCGGGACGGTGCGCACCACTGCGTCCGAAGGCAGCGGCGCTTCGCCATCGAGGTGCCGGTCGACACGCTCCAGCGCCTCGTAGACATAGGGCAGCACTGGCAGGTAGCGCGCGCCGTAGTCCGGCAGGCCCAGGAAAGCATCGAAGTGCTGCACGTTGGCGACCTGCCAATAGGCGATGTCGCCACCCGTGGCGCGGACGGCGTCGACGTAGGGCCGGCTGCTGAAGTCCATCGGGATGAGTCCATCGTCAATGCCGTGGACCACCATCACCGGCAGACCGGCGGGCGGCAGGCCCGCGGTCGTCGCCGCGACCCCGGCGTGCAGCACCCGCGAGCGTTCCGGATCACCGCTCCACAGCGCGCGCAAGCACTGCAAGCCGGCAAAGCCGGGGTCGGCCGCGGCGAGGCTTGGATCAAGCAACGTGATGCCGTTGCCCGGCGGAATGCCGCTGCCGTCCGGCCACCAGGCGGCGCGCTCGACGGCGGGGGCCGGCCGCGGCCCGCCCGCATCGGCCACCGCCCAGGACATCCCGCATGGATGCTCGCCGACACCGTGGCGACCGTAGGCCGAGGCGTAGGTCGCGGCGACCGCGCGCCACAGGTCGAATCCGGCGGACAGGACGCCGGCGCGCAGGGCCTCGTCGCTCCACCCGCTGGCCGTCAATGCCGCGTGGGCCGCGCGGGCCTGGGCCTGGGTGTCACCGCCCTCCACCAGTCCGGCGCCGGCCAGCGAGGCGCAGCGCTGCTCCCAGAACGGGCGCACCTGGTCGGCCAGGGGCGGCTGTGGCAAGCCCTCCAGGTCCAGCAAGGCACAGGGCATGAGGAGCGCAGCCTCGGTGGTGTAGTCGTACAAGGCACGGCTACCGGTGCCATCGACCAGTACGTTGGGCTCACCGGCCACCACCGCATCCAGCCACCCGCCCTCCAGTGCCGCGGCCTGCAGCACCGCACCGCCCCCGTTGGAAATGCCGACCGCGATCACCCGGGTGTCGGTCCAGTCGAACGGCGCCTGGCCCGGAAAGGCGCGCGACAGCACCTCCAGTCCATAGACGGCCGCCTGGTACACGTGGGCACCCCAGTGCGCCTCCGGGTTGTCGCCGGAGTGCGCGTGCTTGAAGGCGACGCCGGTGGAGCCTTCCCGGTGCTCGGGCACGAAGGCCAGGTCATCGGCTTCGGCCATGCCAGCGGCCGTGCCGTCGATGCGGAATCCGATGTCCGCGTCAAGGTCGAAGTAGTCGCTGCCGGCGCCCTTGTCGGTGTAGGCCACCGCACACCCGCGCGGCAGCGCCCATGGGCCGGCGACTGCGATCGCGCCATACACACCCCGCGAGCCCGACGACGGAGCGACCACCAGGCAACGCCGCCGGGAGTCGAAATCGTCGGGCACCTGCACCAGCACGCGATGTGGATGGGCCGCCCCGGGCACCGTCGCATAGGCCGCGTACTCGCGCCCGGGGACGCTGGCGGTGCTGCCGTAAATCCGGCCGAATCCACCGGCGGGCGACAAATCGGCGATTCCACGCCAGCTGGACCACACGGCACGCCGGCGCACCTCGAAGGCGGTCGGCGCTTCCGGGTTGGCGAATGCGGGGGGCTGCGCCGCCTGCAGTCCGGACAGCCCGAGGCCGGCCGTGAGCAGGTCGTCACCCTCGCGATGGGTGCTCACCCGCTCGTGCTGGAAAACCGGCTGCTTGAGGGCCCGGCTCTCCATCGGCGGCGGACCGGACTCGGCGGCGGGCCGGTTCGCGGCGCAGGAGGCAAGGACCAGCGCGGCCGCAATGGCAGTGAGCCTGTACAGGCCGCCTTGGCGGAAGACGGAGTTCGAATCGTTGCGCACGGCACCCCTACCCTCGTTCTGCGAAGTCGGAACGCTAGCAGTACGCGCGGCGGGCGGCATCGTACCTTCGTACGCCATCGCCAGCCCGGGGGGCTTTGTTACGGTGCCGTGGCCCCAACCGACAGAGCCGCCATGACCGACACCTTCCTTACCGGCCGCACCGCCCTCGTCACCGGCAGCACCTCCGGCATCGGCCTGGGCATCGCCAAGTGCCTGGCCGCCGCTGGCGCGCGGGTCGCAGTGACCGGGCTGGGCAGCCCCCGGCAGATCGAGGCGGCACTGACCGAGGTCCGTGATGCCGGCGCTGCCGAGGTCCGGCACTTCATTGCCGACCTGCGCGATCCTGCGGCGCTCGCCCGGCTGGTGGACGAGGCCAGTGCCTGGGGTCCAATCGACGTGCTGGTCAACAACGCCGGCATGCAGCACGCCGCGCCCCTCGCCGGCATGCCACCGGAGCGTTGGGACGACATCCTGGCCCTGAACCTGAGTGCCGCATTCCACACCATGCGGCTGCTGCTGCCGGGCATGGCCCAGCGGGGTTTCGGGCGGGTGGTGAACGTCGCCTCGGTGCACGGGCTCGTGGCGTCCGTCCACAAGGCGCCCTACGTCGCCAGCAAGTTCGGATTGATCGGCCTGAGCAAGGTCGCAGCCCTGGAGTACGCCGATGCGGGGAGTCGCGATACCGGCGGGGTCACGGTCAACTGCATTTGCCCCGGCTGGGTCGAGACACCGCTGATCGAACCGCAGATCGAAGCACGCCGTGGCGGCGGAAGCCGCGATGACGGAGTGCGGAGCCTGCTGTCGGAAAAGCAACCCAGCCTGCGCATGACCCTTCCCGAGGAGATCGGCGCCCTGGCCACCTGGCTCTGCCGCCGCGAGGCCCACAACCTCACCGGCGCCAGCCTCCCGGTCGACGGCGGCTGGACCGCCCAGTGAAAACCCGCTCCGAAGCGCGTCCCGGCGGTGGCCGCGGTCGCGCCCGCGGGGCATCCTGCCGACCATGCCGACCCTGCTCATAGCCGACGACCACCCCCTGTTCCGTGCCGCCCTGCGGGGGGCGGCGCTCGATGCCGCGGGCGATGTCCGCGCCCTGGAAGCGGGGACGCTGGACGATGCGCTCTCCGCGCTGGAGCAGCACCCGGAAATCGACCTGGTGCTGCTCGATCTGCACATGCCCGGCAACCATGGGCTGGCTGGCCTGGCGGCCATCCGCGCCCAGTTTCCGGCGGTCGCGGTGGTCCTGGTCTCGGCCAACGAAGACCCACAGGTGGTACGCCGGGCCCTGGACCACGGCGCCGCCGGCTACATCCCCAAGAGCGCCGGGCTCGAGGACATGCGCGAGGCGATCCGCACCGTGCTGGACTGCGAGGAGTGGCTGCCGCCGGCGCTTCGCCAAGCGGTGGCCCGCGCCCAGTCCGACCCCGGCGATGCTGCGCTGGCCGCACGCCTGGCCAGCCTGACGCCACAGCAGTTCCGGGTGCTCACGCCGGTCGCCGACGGGCTGCTGAACAAGCAGATCGCGGATCGGCTGGATGTCCAGGAACGCACGGTCAAGGCGCACCTGACGGCGATCTTCGAAAAGCTGGGCGCCCGCAATCGCACCCAGGCCGGTGTGATCCTGCGCTCACTCGAGCTCAGCGACCCCTCCGGCCGCCTCGACGACTGAGGCATCGACGGCGGCACGCGGCATGGTTCCACCCCTGACTGCCAGCAAGCGGCTGAGCATCGATTTCAGGGCCAGGGGCCGCACCGGCTTCTGCAGCAGGCCCAGGCCATGCGTTGCCACCTCGCGGCGAACCGCATCGGTGGCGTCACCGCTGAGCACCAGCGCCGGTACCTCGCCGAAGCGCTGCGCCAGCCGGCCGTAAAGCGCAGTCCCGGTATCCCCCGCATCCAGGTGGTAGTCCAGCAACCACAGCGCAGCCGGCCGTGATGCCAGCTCGCGCACCGCTGTCGCGCCGTCGCCCGCGACCGCCACCGTGCAACCCCAGCCCCGCAGGAGGGCGTCGAGCGCCCGCGCGGCGTGCAGGTCGTTGTCCACCACCAGCACATGGACGCCCGCCAGCCCGGGACGCCGCGGCAGCTCCGGCAAGCGCGGCGCTTCCGCGACCGGGAGCGTGATCCAGAATGCGGTCCCGCACCCGGCGCGGCTGTGCAGGCCGATGCGACTGCCCAGCAGGCCGGCGATGCGGTCCGCTATGGCCAGGCCCAGCCCGAGCCCCTGCCCCGCCACCCCGTCGCCGCGGCGGAACTCGTCGAAGATCACCGCCTGCTGCGCCGGGTCGATGCCGGGGCCGGTGTCATGCACCTCGACCCGCAACTGACCGCCGACGTGGCGCACGCCCAGCAGGATCCGTCCCCGATCTGCGTACCGGACCGCGTTGGCGAGGAAGTTCTGCAGCACCCGTCGCAGCAACTGCGGATCACTGTGGGTCCAGCTGCGCGAGGACACGAAGCGGAATCCCAGCCCGCGCGCGGCCGCCAATGCCCCGAACTCGGAGGCCAGCGGTTCGAGCACGTCGGCCAGCGGGAAAGCACGCGGCTGCGGCACCAGGCCGCCCGCCTCCAGCCGCGCCATGTCGAACAGCCCGGTCAGCAGGTCCGTGGTGGAGTCGAGTGCGCCGCGGATCGGGTCCAGCGCCGCCCGCTGGTCGGGCGCCAGTTGCCCGGCCAGCGACTCGGTGAACAACTGCGCGGCATGCAGCGGCTGCAGCAGGTCATGGCCCACCGCGGTCAGGAAGCGGCTCTTGGCCTCGTTGGCGCGCTCGGCCTCGCGCCGCGCCTGCTCGGCGCTGGCGGTGCGCTCGCGCACGCGTTGTTCGAGGGTTTCGTTGGCCCGGGTCAGCTCGGCCTCCGCCCGGCGGAACGCGGTGACGTCGGTGAAAGTGGCGACGAAGCCGCCACCCGGCATCGGGTTGCCGCGGATCTCGATGATGGTCCCGTCACTCGAACCGCGCCCCGGGAACAGCCGCTCGCTCACGTACGGCGTGCCCGCGCGCATGTGGTGCAAGCGCTTGTCGACCTCGGCGTCCACGTCCACCGGCCCGACCAGGCCGCGGCCGAGGTTGTGGCGGACCAGCTCGGCCACCGGCACGCCCACCCGCAGCAGGCCCTCGGGATAGCCGAACAGCTCGCGGTAGCCACTGTTCCAGGCGACCAGCCGCAGCTCGCGGTCGACCACGCTGATCCCCTGGCTCATGTTCTCCAGCGCCGCTTCCATCAGCCGCTGGTTGAAACGCAGGTCCTGCGAGGCCTCGCCGATGATCGCCGCCACCGTGTCCAGGTCCGGGCCGGCCCGGCGCCGGGCCGCGTCCAGCAGCAGGCGGGCCGAGGAGCTGCCCAGCACCGCCGCCAGCTCATGCTCCAGCCGTGCCTCCATCCCGGCCGGGACCGGACCATCATCGGGGGCACCGCGCAGAACGCCGTCGACCACCCGTGCGGGCAGGAAGCGCCGGCCCGCGTTGCGCAGCGTGCGCAGGTCGGAGCCCCGCGCCACGTCGCGGCGCCGGGTCGGCCACCAGGCGGCGAACAGCAGCGTCACCGCCGCGCCCACCGGAAGGCTGACCCCGACCGCGCGCCCCAGCCGGCTCCAGCCGGTGAGGCCGAACATCGCATCCGGCGCCAGCCACTCCAGTCCGAACGGGCCTGCGGCGAACCATCCCGGCGTCGGCCCTGCCGGAACCAGCAGGGGCGGCAGCATCACCCAGGCCCAAGCGGCGAAGCCGGCCAGCACTCCGGCGGTCGCGGCGGCCGGCGGCGTACGCGGCCGCCAGACCGCGAAACCCAGCGCCGGCGCCAGCGTGGCCAGCGCCGAGAACGACACGGCGCCCATGTCGGCCAGCGCCTCGTTGCCACCACTCAGCCGGCTGTAGGCCCAGGCAAGCAGCATGATCGCGACGATCCCGCCGCGGCGCAGGCCGAGCAGCGCACCGCGGTGGTCGTCCTCGTCGGGGCGCAGCGCCCAGGCACCCCGCAACAGGCCCGGCGCGAACCAGTGGTTGCCGATCATCAGGCTCAGCGCCAGGGTGCTGACCACCACCATGCCGGTGGCGGCACTGAGGCCGCCCAGGAACGCGAACAGTGCCAGTCCGCCGCGCCCCGCCGCGGCCGGCAACGCCAGGGCGTACATGTCCGAGGGCACCCCGTTGCCCAGCAGCGCCACTCCGGCGTTGGCCAGCGGCAGCGTCGGCAAGGCGATCAGGACCAGATACACCGGGAACTGCCAACGGGCGGTGCGGATGTCGGCCTCGTCACGGCATTCGACGACGCCGACATGGAACTGGTGCGGCAGGATGAACATCGCCAGCGCACCCAGCAGAACCAAGGGCATGAAGCCACCGACCGCCTGCGGCGCGGCCGGGACCGCCGCCGGCGCAGCCTGCACCCCCAGCCAGACGAACAGCCCCAGCGCCAGCATCGCCAGCAGCTTGAACAGCGATTCGAACGCCATCGCCAGCACCAGCCCGCGGTTGTGCTCGGCCGCGCTGGCCCGCCGGGTGCCGAAAGCGATCGCGAACACCGCCATCGCAAGCGCCACGTACAGGGCGCCGTCCTGCCAGGCCGCGACCTCGCCGGTCATCGACCCTCCGGTCAGGGTCCCGAAACTCATCGTCACGGCCTTGAGCTGCAGCGCGATGTACGGCACCAGTCCCAGCGCCGCGACCAGGGTCACCACCGCCGCCAGCCACGGGTCCTTGCCCAGTCGGGTGGCGATCAGGTCGGCGATCGAGGTGGCATTGCTCTCGCGCGCCAGCCGCACCAGCCGGACCATGAAGCCGAAGGCCAGCACGTAGAAGACGATCGCACCGAGGAAGGTCGGCGGCAGCGGCCAGCCGTAACGCGCGGCCTGGGTCACCGTGCCGTAGAAGGTCCACGAGGTGCAATGCACCGCCAGGGACAGCGCATAGACGTGGCGCCAGTGGCGGGCCAGCACGCCGGGACGCCGCTCGGCATACAGCGCAGTGCCGAACATCAGCACCAGCCAGGCCAGCGCGGCGGCAATGACGGTGCCGGTGCTCAGCACCGGCGGTGCCCCTCGGTGGATCGCATCGTTCCCGCGTCTTCCGGTCCCCCGTGCAGCATAGCGCCGTGAAGCGGCTCCAGCCGCGACCGCAGCCCGGGAAGGCGGCGGACGCGGCCGGAGGCGGCTGCCTGGATGGGGTGGTCAGAAGTTGTAGCGGAGCGACACGTACCAGTTGCGCGGCATGCCGTAGTAGGCGGTCTGGATATTGCCGACGCTGGCGAACTCCTGGCCCTCGGTCATGTAGACCTCGTCGGTGATGTTGCGCACGCCGGCCCGCACCTGCCAGCTGAACTGCGGCGAGTCCCAGATGCCGAACAGGCCGGCCACGCTGTAGTCGTCCTGGCGCAGCACGTCGCGGTTGTCGACCGACAGCCAGGTCTCGCTGCGGTGTGACACGTCTCCCCCGATCGTCAGGAGGCCGCGATCAGCGAGGTCGAACTGGTGCTGCAGCGCCACCCGTGCCGTGACCTCCGGCGAGAACGGCACGTGGTCGTGGCGGAGGTTCGGGTCATATCCGGCGTACGAGGGGTCCAGGCGGAAGTCGTCGAAGCGCTTGTACTCCGCGTCCATCCAGCCCAGCTGCGCGCTGAGGGTGGTGGCCTGTCCGAGCAGCGCCACGCCCTCCAGTTCGATGCCCTTGATGTCCAGCTCGGCGGCGTTGAGCACCGGGAAGGTGCCCACGTCCTGCGACACGCGGGCCTGGAAGTCGGAATAGTCGCTCTTGAACGCCGCGACGCTGCCGCGCAGGCGGTTGTCCGCCGAGCTCGCCTTCAGGCCGAGCTCGTAGGTCCAGACGTACTCGGGGTCGAACTGGGCGTTCTCCGTGTCATACACGGTGTTGGCGCGGCCGTTGAAGCCACCGGACTTGAAACCGCGGTTGGCCGACACGTAGCCCATCAGGTTGTCGCTGAACGCCTTCTGCAGGCTCACCGACGGCGTCACCGCAGTCCAGTCGGCCTTGGCGGAGAACGCCACGGTCTCGTTGAGTACCTCGAACGGAGCACCCCAGAAAGTGCTGGTGCTGCGGTCGTACTCTTTCTCGTCCCGGGTCCAGCGCACGCCCGCGGCCAGCGTCCAGGTCGGGATGAATTCCCAGTTGGCATGGGCAAACGCTGCGATCGAGGTGGTGGTCAGGTCGTCCTCGATGGTGCGCAGGAAGTCGATCGGCGCCCCTGCCAAGGCAAACAGGTCGTCCGCATACGCTTCCTGGTAGGACGGCACGTGCTCGCGCATGTAATAGGCGCCGAACGTCGCCTGCAGGTTGCTGCCGTTGTCGTACAGGAGCTGGAACTCCTGGCTGGTCTGGTCCTGATCGAGTGCCACCAGCACGTCGCCGAGCTCGTATTCGGAAGCGTCGATATCGATGAACGAGTGCGTTTCCAGCTGGCGATGGGCGGTGATGCTCTTGAACATCCACTGCGGGGACAGGTCCCACTCCATCGACAACGAGCCGCCGGTGTGTTCCAGCTCCTGGCCCTGGCCGGGGCCGAAGGACGTGCGTGCGGTGTAATCCCATTCACCGCTGTCCGCCGGGCGCAGCACGACCGGCCCCAGTGCCAGGTCGGTCTGGATCAGGGGCGCCACCGGGCGCCCCATGGTCAGGCCGACGTCCTGCTCGGTGTGGTCGACCGAAAGCGTGGCCCGGAACACGTCGCTCGGCTGGAAGGCCAGCTTCACCCGCATGGCGCGGGTCTGGTCGTCGTTGAACTCACGCCCGGTGTCCGGGTCGCTGACATGGCCGTCGTAGTTGATGACCGCTGCGGCGATGCTGCCGGCGACGGTGTCGCTGAGCTGCGCGCTGGCGTAGACCCGGCCCTCGCGGCGGCCGTGCTCGCCGACGGTGAGCTCGGCCGAGCCACCCTGGTAATCGAACGGGTCCTTGGTGGTGACCTTGATCGCGCCGCCGGTCGAGTTCTTGCCGTACAGGGTGCCCTGCGGTCCGCGCAGCACCTCCACCTGGGCCACGTCGAACAGCGAGAACATCGAGCCGTTGATGCGCGAGTAGTACACATCGTCGACGTACATGCCGACACCGGGATCGAAGGTCTGCAGCGCGTCCGGCTGTCCGATGCCGCGGATGAAGACGTTGGTGCTGTTGGCCGAGCCACGACCCTGCACGATGTTGAGGTTCGGCACTGCGCCCTGCAACCCGGTCACGTCCGCGGCCTGGAGGGTGTCCAGGTCGTCCTCGCTGAAGGCGCTGACCGCCACCGGGACGTCCTGGATGGACTCCGCGCGGCGCCGGGCCGTGACCGTCACCGAGTCGAGGTCGGTTGCGGTGCGCGCCTGCGGCGTGGCGGCGTCCGGCGCGTCCGCGGCCTGCTGCGCATGCAGCACCGGCGCGCCCAGAGCCATGACGATGGCGAGGCTGAGGGTGGTGTATCGGGTGTTCGCGCGCTTCATGCAGATCCCCTGGGAAACGTCTGGTCGGTGCGGCACCTGCCGCCGTGATCGCAGACTAGGGGCGCGCCTGGTGGGGCGGCATCGTACCTTCGGACAATGGGCCGCCTGGCAGCCCGCTACCGACACTGTCACCCGGCGTCGTGCGTCGCGCGACCGTTTGCCACCGGGGGACCCGATGTCGTTTCTGATCGTGCTGGCCGCACTGTGCTTCCTGATGTTCGTCGCCTACCGCGGCTACAGCGTGATCCTGTTCGCGCCGGTCGCGGCACTGGGCGCAGTGTTGCTGACCGACCCTTCGCTGGTCGCGCCGATGTTCACCGGGTTGTTCATGGACCGGATGGTCGGCTTCCTCAAGCTCTACTTCCCGGTCTTCCTGCTGGGCGCGGTGTTCGGCAAGCTGATCGAGATCTCCGGCTTCTCCAAGGCGATCGTCGCGGCGACCATCAAGCTGGTGGGTGCGCAGCGGGCGATGCTGTCGATCGTGATCGTCTGCGCGCTGCTGACCTATGGCGGGGTGTCGCTGTTCGTGGTGGTGTTCGCGGTCTACCCGTTCGCCGCCGAGCTGTTCCGGCAAAGCAACATTCCCAAGCGGCTGATCCCGGGCACGATCGCGCTCGGGGCTTTCACCTTCACCATGGACGCGCTGCCGGGTACGCCGCAGATCCAGAACATCATCCCCACCGCGTTCTTCGGCACCGACTCCTGGGCCGCTCCGGTGCTGGGCACGATCGGCGGCATCTTCATCCTGATCGTCGGGCTGGCGTACCTGGAGTGGCGCCGCCGAGTGGCCGACCGCCGTGGCGAGGGCTATGGCAAGCCGGAGGAGCTGGCCAACGAGCCTGCGCCTTTCACGGGAGGGAAGCTGGCGCACCCGGCGGTGGCGATCCTGCCGCTGGTCCTGGTGGGTGTGTCGAACCTGGTGCTCACCTGGCTGATCCCCCAGTGGTACGGCGCCAGCCACAGCTTCGTCCCGGCGGTGATCGGCGACCCGGCGCCGATCGTGCAGGAAGTGCCGAAGATCGCGGCCATCTGGGCGGTCCAGGGCGCACTGCTGGTCGGCATCCTGACCGTTGTCGCAAGCGCCTGGGGCACGGTCATGGCGAGCTTCGCGGAAGGCTCGAAGGCGGCGGTCGGCGGCGCCCTGCTGGCCGGGATGAACACCGCGTCCGAGTACGGCTTCGGCGCGGTGATCGCCGCCCTCCCCGGCTTCCTGGTCGTGGCCAATGCCCTGGGCTCGATTCCCAACCCGCTGGTCAACGAAGCGGTCACCGTGACCGCACTGGCGGGTATCACCGGCTCCGCATCGGGCGGCATGTCGATCGCGCTGGCCGCGATGAGCGATACCTTCATCGCAGCCGCGAATGCGACCGGCATCCCGATGGAAGTCCTGCACCGGGTGGCGTCGATGGCCTCCGGGGGAATGGACACCCTGCCCCACAACGGCGCGGTGATCACCCTGCTGGCGGTCACCGGCCTGACCCACCGGCAGGCCTACAAGGATATCTTCGCCATCACGATCATCAAGACCCTGGCGGTGTTCGTGATCATCGGGCTGTTCTACGCTTTCGGGTGGGTCTGACGTAAACGAAAGCGCCCCCTTCCGGGGGCGCCGGGTGCCTCCTGGGGGCGATCAGCGTCCCTTCTTGCTGCTCCCGCCCTTGTCGTCCTTGCCCGATGCAGACTTGCTCTGCTTCTGGTTCTGGCTGCCCTGGCTTTCCTGGCCTTGCTTGTTCTTGTTCTGCTGGCTCTGGTTGCTCTTGGTTGGCATGTCGGATCTCCGTAGGGGGTGCCGGCATTCCGGCCGTGTCAGATCACTCCCGTGGTCATCAAGCCAGCGTGAAAACCACCTCCTTTCCCTAAAGTATTCAGGTCGTCAGCCCTCGCCGCGTATCCAGCGCGATAGCCGCCGGTGGTAGTCCACCCGGTGGGTGGGCTTGCCGGATCCGGCAAGTGAGTGGGAACCGCCCGGGTAGATGACCATGCGGGCGGGCGCCCTGGAACATCGCACCAGGTTGGCGAAGAGCTCCTCGGACTGGCCCAGGGGACAGCGCTGGTCCTCCTGGCCCTGCAGCAGCAGGGTGGCGGTTTCAACCTCGTGGCAGTACTCGATCGGCGAAAGCCGGTGGTAGCGCTCGCGGACCTCGTCGATCTCGCCGCCCATGCTGTAGGGACCGACGTAGTAGCCGGTGTCGGAGGTGCCGGTGTGTGACTCGATGTCGGCGACCGGCGCGGACACGACCGCCGTGCGGAAGCGCCGTGTCCGCCCGATCGCCCACGCCGCGAGATACCCGCCATAGGACTGGCCGGTGCAGGCGAGCTGCTCGCTGGCCAAGCCCTCTGCCTGCAGCGTGTCGATGATCGCCATGTGCTGCGGCAGGTCCAGCTCGCCCCAGCGGCCACATATCCGTCTCGCGAACTCCACGCCGTAACTGCCCGAGCCCACCACGTTCGGCGCCAGGATTGCCCAGCCTTTCGACAACAGCTCGTACCAGTACACATGGCTGGCAAAGTTGAACAGGACGTGGCTCTGCGGCCCGCCATGAAAATCCACCAGCAGGGGAAACGGACCTTCGCCACTGGCCGGCAGCAGCAACCACGCCTCGGCCTCCTCGCTGCCACCTTGTCCATCGGGCACCTGGAAGGCGCGCTTTTCCACGCGAGGTTGGGCCTGCCCGCCAGCCCACGCGCTGTTGAAGCAGGTGAGCACTTCCTCCTTGCCACCATCCCAGCCGACGACGTGCACCTCGTCGGGCCGTGTCATCCGGGCTGCGACGAAGACGAGCGAGTCGCCCGCCGCGCGCAATGCCGTGGCCTGTTGCAGGCCGGAGTCGACGCGCCGGGAAGCTCCGCTTCCGACGTCGACCACCACCACCTCCTGGAGACCGCGGTGCGCCACGATGGTCGCGAGACGCCTCCCGTCCGGATGCCAGACGATCCGGTTCCCCTCGAGCTGCATCTCCTCATCGGGACAGCGCAGTGCCCCGTCCGGGACGTCAAGCAGCCACAGATGGCTCATCGAATCGCCCTCTGTCCCGCTCCCGCCCATGGCCAGCGTCGTCCCGTCAGGCGACCAGGCGAGGCCGGCAATGCTCGCCAGCGTGCGTGTCACCTGCCGCGCGTTGCGGCCATTCGCGTCGGCCAGCCACAGGTCGAGCAGATGGCGCTCCCTGCCCCCGCGGCTGCGCACGAACGCCAGGTGCCGTCCGTCCGGCGACCACTGTGCTTCGGCGACATCGAAGTCGCCCTCCACCAGTACGTGCTCCTCGCCGGACTGCACGTCCACTTGCAGCAGCAGTGTGCGGCCACCCACCTGAGGACCGGACCCGTCGAGCTTCCACGGAAGGTGGTTGACCACCAGCGGGCGGTCCTGCGTCACGCCGGTGTCGTCCTGATCATCCTCGGCCCACGGCACGCGCGCAGTGAGCAACAAGCGCTTGCCGTCCGGCGACCACTGCTGGATCGCCTTGGGCTCCCGCTCCGAACGAGTGAGCTGGCGGGCCTCGCCGCCGTCCAGCGGCAAGACGTGCGCCTGTTGCGTATTGCCCTGTCGCTGCGAGAGGAAAGCGACCTCGCAGCCATCCGGCGCGAGCACCGGCGAGCTGGCCGCGAAAGCCACCGTGGTCAATCGTCGCGGGCCATCGGCCGCAGCAAGATCGAGCTGCCACAGCGCGGTCTGGTAACGATCACCATCACGGAGCGCCCGCGAAACGGTGAACACGACCCGCGACTGTCCCGGATGCGCTTGCAGGTCGCCAAGTGTTGCCTGCTGAAAAAGATCCTCGATACAGAACGCTTCCATTCCTGCTCCGTAGGCAGCCCCTCGGATACAAGGACGCCCCCATATGGGGGCGCCCCTTCAAGCGTTGAACCCGGCGGGGATCAGCGGCGCTCTTGGCGCTCGTTCTGACGCTGCTGCTCGTTCTGCTGGTTCTGGTTCTGCTGGTTTTGCTGGTTCTGGTTCTGCTTGTTCTGGTTCTGCTGGTTCTGATTGTTCTGGTTCTGGTTATTGGCCATGTCGGTTTCTCCAAGTGGGTTGCCGGTGCGACCCGGCACGACCAACAAGACACCAGCGGGGATCAAACATGCGTGAAGCAATGTAGTTCCCGACACGGGATCCACGGTCCGCCGGAGTCAGCTTCGTCTGACCGGAGTGAGGCCTCCCCGGGAGGTCGATGGATAGGATGGCCTTGCGTCGCGGGCACCCCGTCGTCGCCACTGCGGCCCGCATGCCGCAGCCCCTTCCCCCGAAAAGAACAACGCGGCGCAGAACCGCGCAGGAGGCTGTTCCGTGGCACTCGACCTCACCAACATCAAGGGCACGCCGCTTGATCGCCAGCGCTTCACCTGGCGGGAGCTTGTGCAACGCCCGATCAGCAAACTCGACGATGACGCGTTTACCCGCGTGCGGATCATCCTGCTCAACGGCCAAGAGCACGAAGCACTGCGCTTCTCGCACGCGTTCGCGCGGATGAACCTCGACATGCGCGGTCCATTGGCGCGAGTGCGGCGCGTAGAGCAGCACCAACACACGATGATCAACTGGCTGATCGGTGCGGACCACTCGCCGCTCGAGACGACGATCGCCTACGAACAGGTGGCCATCGAGGTCACGGCCGCAGTCGCCCAGGCCGAGCCCGACCCGTATCTCGCCCAGACCTACCGCTTCGGGCTGCTGGAAGACTTCGATCACATGTATCGCTATTCGGCCATGCTCGACCGGCTGGAAGGCAAGGACGCCAACAACATCCTGCAGTGCTACACCGACATCCTGCCCGGGCGGCCGACCGTGGTGGAGCACCGCCATCCCGACGACGACCTGCGCAACCCTTTCGACGCCAAGACCGCGCATCCGCTGTCGAAGCTGCACGCACTGACGGTCATGGCGGCCGAGCAGCAGACGCACAACTACTACATGAACATCGGGCCGCTCTTTACCGACCCGGTGGCCCGGCTGCTGTACGCGGAGATCGCGTCGATCGAGGAACAGCACGTCACCCAGTACGAGTCGATCATCGACCCGGACCAGACCTGGATGGAGCAGTGGCTGATGCACGAGCTCAACGAGGTCTACAACTACTACAGCGCCGTACAGCAGGAACCCAACCCGCGCATCAAGGCCATCTGGGAGCGCTTCCTCGACTACGAGCTCGGCCACCTGCAGTACGTCATGGAGCTGTTCAAGGAAGTCGAGCGCCGCGATCCCGCGGAACTGGTCCCGGACAGCCTGCCGGAGCCGATCACCTTCGCCAGCCAGCGCGAGTTCGTCCGCAAGGTGCTGCTGCAGGAGGTCGACCTGCGTGCGGACGGCCCCGACTTCGTCCGCGCCGACATGGAGCCGGAGCGTTCCCAGGCCTACCGCCAGCACCTCAACTCCGAGGGTTCCCCCACCGAGGCCGTGCCGACCGGCTACGTATGGAACCCCGGCACTGAGCTCGCGCCGCCCGCAGAACAGCAGAAGTAAGCGCACGCACTGGAGAACACCATGGAAAACGAAATCAGCACCGGCATGAACCGCACCGGCATGAAGACCTCCCCGGTGCACGCGCGCGAACTGCTCGAAGTCCGCGAGCTGCAGGCATCCACCCCGGAACCATCGATCGACGCGCTCGCGCTGCGTGCGTCATACCTGGCCGAAGCCGAGCCGGTCGGCTCCATGCCACCCCCGCCCACGCTCAAGGGCATGGCGGGGACCGCGGTGAAGGCGCTCACCGGCAAGAAGATGCACGTGCTGCTGGACAAGCTCGCCGAGCGCGCGGCCTTCGAGCGCACCGGCACGCGCCTCTACGACATGATGCTGCAGAAGGTCATGGCGGCCCCGAGCCTGCCTGCAGGCATGACCATCGAGGGCGTGCAGCAGATCCGGGATGACGAACACTCGCACTTCCTGCTGCTTACCACCGCGATCCAGGAACTCGGCGCCGACCCGACCGCCATGACGCCGTGTGCCGACGTCACGGGCGTCCAGGGCATGGGGCTGGTGCAGGCCATGGGCGAGCCGCGCCTGACCATTGCCCAGGCCCTGTCCACCCTGCTGGCGGCCGAGGTGATCGACAAGGCCTCCTGGGAATTGCTGATCGAACTGGCAGAGCAGTTCGGTCTTGACGAACTGGTGCAGAAATTCAGCGACGCCCTGGTGGCGGAACAACGCCACGAGGCCATGGTGCGTACATGGATGTCGGCGGCCTTGGCAGAAGAAGCCGAGATCGGCTAGGAGCCGCCGGCAGGTGCGGCCCGGCCCGATCAGCCCGCCGGGCCGCTCGTGACGACGCCCGCCAGCGCTGCGGTCAGCCCCCGGCCGGGATGCTCGCAGTGCGCGTCAGTCTTCGTCCATCTGCTGACTGATCCACCAGGTAGTCCCGCCCGCATCGCGGATCCCGCCGCGCCGGTCGGAATCATCCTTTTGCGCCGGGGGCTGCACCGGGGTGCCGCCGGCCTGCAGGGCACGCTCATAGGTCGCATCCACGTCGGCAACATACACGTGCACGTGACCGTGCACGGCCGGCCACCCCTCCAAGGCATCGGCGAGCATCACCACCGTGTCGTCGATCCGTACCTCGGCATGGCGTAGCCGTCCGCCCTCGCCCGGCACGATGCGCAACGGCTCGGCGCCGAAGACGGTCTTCAGGAAATCGACTGTCGCCTGGGCGCCTTCAACCAGCAGATAGGGCGAGACCGAGCTGTAACCGTCGGGCTTGTAGGCCATGGGAGTCACCTCATTTGCAGTGGGCCGGCTCAGGGTTTCCGGATCGGACCAGGCGGCGAACTCGTTGCCACAGGGTTCGGTGAAGTGGAACACAAACGCCTCGCAGCCGTTGTCGCCCGCAAGGATTTCACTCATCCAGCGCGTCGTTCAGCCGCCCCAGCACGTCCCCCGCTGCGCCGCGCAGATGCAGGTCAGCAAGGCCGGCATGGGCACTTTCGCCCGGGTCGACCAGGATCACCTGCGCCCCACCCTGCCGCGCCAGCCCGACCAGCGAAGCCGCCGGCTCGACCAGGCCCGAGGTACCCACCACCAACAGCAAGTCGGATCCGCGGATCGCGGCCTGGGCCAGCGACCAGGTCTTGGCCGGCAAGGATTCCCCGAACCACACGACGCCTGGGCGGACCAGCCCCTCGCAATTGCCACAGCGCGGCGGTTCCAACCGCTGGCCAGTCTCCATCGTGTGCAGCGCGGGCACCTCGAACCCGGTGAACGGGCGGCTGCAACCCGAGCAGCGCAGCTTCATCAGTTCGCCGTGAAGGTGCAGCACGCGGGATGAGCCGGCGCGTTCGTGCAGGTCATCGACGTTCTGTGTCACGACCTTGAGTCCGGGCCACCTGCCCTCCAGCTCCGCGAGCACCCTGTGCCCCGCGTGTGGCTGGACGCTCGCCAACTGTGCCATCCGGTACACGTACCAACCCCAGACCAGCGACGGGTCGCGCTGGAACGCCGTCGGGGTCGCCAGTTCCTCAGGCTTCCAGCGGGACCACAGGCTGTCCCTGCCACCGCGAAACGTGGGAATACCGCTCTCGGCCGACATGCCGGCGCCGGTGAACACCACCGGCCGCTGGCTGGCTCGCAGCGCCGCAACGGCTGCCCCCACGACGGACTCGTCTCCCATGGTCTCGCCCTCCCATCCATGACTTGACCGGTGTGTCCATGCCCAAGCTGACCGGCTCCTTGGACACGGTACCGGCACTAACTACCACGCGCACCATGCTCACGACCACGCGCACCACGCGCACCACGCTCACGCGAACGCGATCCCGGCCCGGCTAGCGTCCGGAGCCAATCCAAACCGGAGCAGGTACGCATGATCAAGTGGGCCATCATCTTTGCCGTCATCGGCGTGATCGCCGCCATCCTGGGCTTCAGCGGCATCGCCGGCGGCGCCTTCGGCATCGCCAAGTTCCTCTTCTGGGCTGCCGTGATCATCGCCGTGGTCCTGTTCCTGCTGGGCGTCACGGTGTTCAAGAAGGTCACCTGACACCGACGTGATGCACGCCTGCGGCCGCGACGCCGACACCGCGATGGTCGAGTCTATTGGGCGTCAGCTCCCCCAGCCGGTGAACACCCCGACCGCCAGCTCGGCCCAGATCCACAGGAAGACCGCGGCGCACGCCAGCCCCACCAGCACCCGGCGCCGACGGCTGACCCTCCTGGCCAGCAGCACAAACAGGCTGGCCATGCCGAAGATCAGCACGCCCATGACCAGGAAGTCGGACGCGGTCCACACCACTTCCGGCGTGAACTGCATCGCGACCAGCGGGATCAGCAGAAGAAGGACCGTGCCCACCGCGATCCAGGCGAAGACGCTGTTGCGGGCGACGAGGTCGTTGGTCCTGGCGATCATGGGCGGAGTTCCGGATGGGGTGTAATGACCCAGTGATTTCCTGCTCAGGTGGTACGTTGCGAAGGAGCCACCCATGAGTGGGAAAGCGCTTGCAAACGCCGAATTAGCGAAGTCTCGCACGAGCCCCACGTCTCTTGAGCTAGATGGATCAGATGGCTGTAGGTCATGGCTAGCGTGGTCTAACACCTTATGTCTTTCGTGTCCCCTAGCCGAGGGGCCCGACGTGCGCACCCGGCAACACCTCGGTGTCAGCACCACCGTAACTTAGCAGGAGCCGCTCGCCGGATCTCGCGCCTGCGCCCGAACAGTTGCGACGCTTCCCTCGAATCGATAAGCGTGGATCTCGGGCGCGATGCTCTCGACGGGCCAACTCTAACGGAGAACGGGAGTGCGGGGACCGGAAGTGGGTGTGAGCAAGGCCTACGTGGGTCTGGCGCCGGATGGGCAAGTGGGCATTACCCGTTTTGCCAATAATCCCTCAGGCATCGTCGAACTGGTCCAGCGGCTGCAGGCATCGAACGTCGACCAGATCGTGGTCGACGCTACGGGTGAGTATGAGGGCTTGCTGTGACGCAGGGCTGTGGATCGCGCGGGTTAACCCGCGCCAGGCCCGGTACTGTGCCCGCGCGACGGGGGAACTGGCTAAGACCGACGCCATCGAGGCTAACTCGTAGTCATGGCTCGAGAGCGGCTGGGTGTCACTGAGTGGGTGGCCGAGGGACATCCTAGCTTTCAGCGGCCTCTTATTTCATCGTCAGGCGGAACCCGCGAAGAAGCTTCGCCACAGTCATTTTGACGTCTCATGGAGCCTCCAGTGTCTAACACATACCTTAAGCCGAGCTGCGTGATGGAGCGAACCACATAGCACGCTGTACGTGCCATGTGGTTTGTGGAGCGAAGCGGTTTCGGCTTGAACGCGGTATTAGGGCACACTGCCGGCGTACGCCTCACTAACCTTTGGATGAGACCGACCACATTCTCTAAGTATGGTGAGGCCATGCTGCATCAGCTCCTCACTGCGTTGAGGCTCAAACCAGCGCCCATTGAATTTGCCCCCATGGAACAAGTTGTTCCTCACGCGGCAGACTAGCAGCAAGACTAGCTCCGCCTTGCTCTTGTGGTCGGGCAAGGCTTCATCCCAATCCAGAACGCCATCTTTGATGATCTGCCTTTTCGGCGGATGACCAGTGAAGTACGCGATGGCCTGCTCTAGGCTGTCCGACCGCGGCACCTCAATGATATCCGCGACCTCAGCAGCGTACTTGGTCCAACTCGCTTTCGCGGCACGCGACTCCTCGCGGAGACCAGTTGCTTTGAGGCAATACTCATAGCGCGCGAACTCTCGGAAGAAGTTGTACGCGAGGCTCTCCAGATCAAGGATCGACATGTTGGTTGGTGTGCCCCCAAACACCCAAGTTCAGCAGATACGCCGGCGCCAGCTGGGTGTTTTCCGCTGAAACGCCAAGTTAGAGAAGCGTGATACTTCAATGCGCTCGACAACGAGACTGCGTAAGGAAAGGAGGAAGCTGGTCATGGTGACGTTGGCAGATAAGACACTGTCTGTCGGATCATGTCGTCAACGTATCCGATGGCTGCATTCATGCTCGGGCGGTAGAGCGTTGGGTGTGCGCACTGGTTGCGCTGTGACAACTGCCCGTCAAGTATGCGTAACTGAGCCTTGGTTGTGAACTTCACATCTTTGGCGACGATCAGCAGTTGGGACTCAGCAACCGACTCTTTCAGCTCGGAAAGGTCTTTGAACTTCCATTTAGGGCGCGCCGTTCGAATCTCTGCTTCGTGCCTCTGATAGCAAACTTCCGAGAATACATGGAAGTGCCCAGACCATGCGAGGACAATCCCAGATCTGTACGCCTTGTTCTCAATGCAAGAGATCGCCTCGCTGAAGTAATCCTGGACATCAACGGGCGTGCCCAAGAGGCTCTTGGTCAGATCCTCCAAAAGCACTACGCGCGATGCAGCGCCTTCGTGCTTGGCCAAAGATCGATGGGCCGCGTGGCGGGCATTACTCGCCCGAGCGGCCCATACCTTCAGCGCCATGAACAATTACTCCTTTGGGCTGAGGAGGTGCTCGCGCAGCGCTTTGAACAACTTCTCATATACCTCCGCGCTCTCAGTTTCCGGAAGGTGCAGCTGAATGTTGATGGCGATTTGGGGCGTCAGGGGTCCGTTCTGTGGAATTATGGGTAGAGACGGAAGCGAGGTGTCGATTCCTCCACCGTTGCCGTCAACGTTCTCCGCATCAACTGCAGCGGGCTTGAGGTCAGCGGGCGCCTCCTTTACGGAGGCAGCGGACACCGCCAACTTTCCATTGTCCTCCCGAAGAAGATCTGCCGCGAGCAACACGTCCACAACACAGCGTGCTCCGGTCTTGTTACCTGACGTGTTCTTCTGACCAGAGACGTACAGAACATGATTTGAGAATTCGGCTTCCGTCATCCCGCCTTTGATGCGAACGGTAGTAACAAGGCCAGCCACCTTCTCATTGGTTTGGACTGCTTCCTTCCAATAGCCTTGAGCATCGGCCGCCTGTTTGTGATCAAGAGCGCGCCCGAGCTTCTTGCCCAGGTCGGTAGCGGTTTTCTTCATCCCGCCTGCAATCAGCCCAATATCAGCCAGAAACTTGTTATTCCTGCTGATGCTTGTTGCGTGAAGCCCGGTAAGCTTTGAAAGTTGATCAAGAGATGCCTGATCCGGCGCGTGACTGTAACCCTTCAAAATTTTCTGAATCTCCTCAAAAGAGGAGCCCGGCAAATTGAATTCAGTGGCCACATGTATTCCCCATGATGATTTACGATGCGCGCAATTTTGAGGGAGCTTCAGTACCCTTACAAGGGGCGAATTCCGCCCCGATATTTGTGGCGTCGAACTGAGAGTCGGCAAAGGACCGCTTTAGGGCACGTTCGTTGTCTTGCGGGCGCGAAGCGCAGGCCCACACCGGAAGCTATATGCATAGCCGCAGTGACCCTGAGGTGGACAGGCCGAAGCTAGCAACGCCCACGGTTCTAACACCTGAGTTACGCTGCGCCGCGAAGCGGCGTCAGGGTGAACCAACTGTTAGCTATCACCGCCGGAATCGCTTGCAGCAACTTGCACCGGGCTTTCAAGCTGATAATGATCGGCGATAGCAGCGATGAGTCGAAAGTCTCTGGCATTCACGTCCTCCCCCCATCCTTGCGCACTGATCGTATATTGGATTGATCTGATTACCATCCAAGTTGTCCGCCGCACGACCGGTTGGGCGGACAAAAGAAAGAAGTCCATCTGTCCCTGCCAAGTCCTCATAGACAATCGGCCCAATGGTTGAAGGGAGGATCTCAACTCGACCTGCGGCCAGCTTTAGGATGTACCGAGTGTCCATGGATAGCCGCAACAACAACGTTTTTGCATTGAACTCAGTGCGCTGTTCTCTACTTGCAATGCCAAGTGTTTGCACGCGGTTAACAAGTGCATTCGCGGTTTCGAACATGAGAGCCTTGCAGATCGCCTCTGCGGCTCTTGCATCCCTAAGCGTCGAAGCTTCTCTTCGCTCCTCCTCCAAAGCACGAGCGTGATCCAGAGCTCTTTGACTTGTCTTCAAGGCTACGATGACAGCGCCGAGTGTCATTGTTGCGGCGAGAATTGTGCCTACTGCGGACCACGCTTCCCACCAGACATGGCATGTAGCACTCGGCCACCAACACTGAGTGAATCCCGCGAGGATTTTTAGAGCGCCCTATGATGTGTTCCGCGAAAGCTAACACCAAGTTATCTAGGAAAACTTGCGGATAGCACCGACCGCTGAACGCCGTCGGCACCCCTCGGAAGCAGGGCCATCCCGGTCAAATCAATCACTTGCGCGCCCCCCGCCCCCCCCACGGGCCGACCGGTTCCCCATCGCCGATTGTGGCAAATTTCCAGCCCGATGTCTTATCACCCGAAAATCCAGGTGATATCCGGCTCCCCAGCGCGCCCGGCTACCATGCGCCTCCCCTTCCGCGCCGCGCCCGTCCATGCACTTCATTCTCCTCAGCGCCCTTTGCAGCGTCTCCGTAGCCGTCCTGCTCAAGCTCGCCCCGCGCTGGCGCCTGGACATGCCGCAGCTGGTGATGTGGAACTACCTGGCGGCGGGCACGCTGTGCTGGTTCCTTCTGTCGCCGCCCGTGGACACCCTCATCCAGCCCGGCACGCCGTGGTGGGCGTTGGCCGGGCTGGCGCTGGTCATGCCTTCCCTCTTCCTGGTGCTTGCCGCGAGCGTTCGCGCGGCGGGAATCGTGCGCACCGATGTCGCGCAACGCCTGTCGTTGCTGCTTTCGCTCGTCGCCGCGTTCACCCTCTTTGGCGAGCAGGCTTCGACCCTCAAGCTGCTCGGGCTCGCCCTTGGCCTGGCCGCCATTGCCGGGATCGTGGTCCGGCCGGACCGCGGCGGCCCCTCCCCTGGCGGCGGCGGCAACGCGCTCGGCCTGCTGTTGGTCGTCTGGGCGGGGTTCGCGCTGGTGGACGTGATGCTGAAGCTGGTCTCGCAGTCCGGCACCGCGTCCATCGCTTCGCTGCAGGTAGTGTTCCTGGCCGCCTTCCTGTTGATGCTGGCTTGGCAGCTGGTGCGCCACTGGCGCGGCCGGGTCGAGCTGGACGGGCGCAACCTGGCCGGGGGGCTGGCGCTGGGGGTGCTCAACTTCGGCAACATCCTCTTCTACGTGTGGGCGCACCAGGCACTACCGGACAGCCCGGCGGTGGTGTTCGCGGCCATGAACATCGGAGTGGTCGTGTTGGGGACGCTGGTCGGGGTGGTCGCCTTCGGCGAGAAGACCGGGCGCTGGAACCGGCTGGCCATCGTGCTGGCGGTGGTGGCGATCGCGCTGATCGCGCTGGCGCCCTGAGGCCCGCCCCCGCCTCCGGCATACTTGCGCGCAGTCCACGCCAGGCAGCAGCCAATGAAGGTCGTCGAGGTCTCCCATCCGCTGGTCCAGCACAAGCTCGGCTTGATGCGCAAGGCCGAGAACAGCACCAAGACGTTCCGCGAGCTCGCGGCGGAGGTGGCGACCCTGCTGACCTACGAGGCCACGTCGGACCTGGAGACCGAGGAGGTCGAGACCGCCGGCTGGGCCGGGCCGGTGCGGGTGCGGCGGATCAAGGGCCGCAAGATCACCCTGGTACCGATCCTGCGCGCGGGCATCGGGATGCTGCCGGGCGTGCTGGAGCTGGTGCCGGCGGCCAAGGTCAGCGCGGTCGGCTTCGTCCGCGACGAGGAGACCCTGCAGCCAACCGCGTACCTGGAACGGCTGGTCGGCAACATGGAGGACCGCATCGCGCTGATCCTCGATCCGATGCTGGCCACCGGCGGCACGCTGATCGCCACCGTGGACATGCTCAAGGCTGCCGGCGCCACGCGCATCAAGGGATTGTTCCTGGTCGCGGCGCCGGAAGGGCTGCGCGCCGTGGAGGCGGTGCATCCGGACGTGGAGATCTACACCGCCGCGGTGGACGAGCGGCTGGACGAGCACGGGTACATCCATCCGGGGCTGGGCGATGCCGGGGACAAGATCTTCGGGACGCGGGCGGACTAGGCTCGCCGCGCACCGCGCGCCGTGTGCTGCGCGGCCCGATCAGCCGGCACCTGGATCAGCCGACACCCAATAGACGCGCCGCCGCCGCGGTCCCCGCTCCCACGACCACCACGCCCAGGAACGGCACGCGCAGCCACAGCGCGGCGCCCGAGGCCAGCAAAGCCAGCACGCGCGCATCGACCGCGAGCCCCTGCCCCGCGCTGAAGGTGTTCATCGCGGTCAGCGAGGCGAGCAGCCCGATGGTCAGCGTGCCCGCCACCCGCGTCATGCGCGGGCTTTCCAGCAATCGCGCCGGCACCAGGTACCCGGACAACTTGGTCGCGTAAGCAGCCAGGCTGGCTACCAGGATCCATCCCCACAGGGTCATCGGGCACGCCCCGGCCGGGAATCGTGCCCGTCGCCGTCCCTGTACCCGCCGTCGTCCGTGTAGCCTGCGGGGTCCACGTCCGGCTCCAGCCCTTCGCGTGCCGGGCCGCGGCCGAACCAGCCCCACAGCGCCGCAACGACGGCCGCCACCAGGATCGGGACGCCCGGCGGGGTCAACGGCACGGCGAGCATCGTCACCAGTGCGCACACCACCGCGATGGCGGCCGCGTCGCGTGCACGCAGCCGCGGCCACAGCAGGCCCAGGAAGGCGGCCACGGCGGCGCCATCCAGGCCCCATTGCCGCGGGTCCCCCATCGCGTCGCCGAGTGCCGCGCCGATCGCCGTGAACAGATTCCACAGCACGAACACGCCGACCCCGGCGGTCCAGAACCCGCGCCGCTGCTCGCGCGGGTGCAGCTGCCCGGCGGCGGTGGCGGCGGATTCGTCGATCGTGACCTGGGCGGCGACCAGCCTGCGCCAGCCCGACGGCTTGAGCATCCGGTTCATCTGCATGCCATAGACGGCGTTGCGCACGCCCAGCAGGGTGGCCGCGCCGAACGCGGCCGAACCCGTCCCGCCGCCCGCGACCACGCCGATGAAGGCGAACTGCGAACCGCCGGTGAACATCAGCAGGCTCAGCGCCATGGTCTGCCAGACGCTGAGCCCCGAGGCAACGCCAAGCGCGCCGAACGAAAGGCCATACAGCCCCGTCGCCATGGCGATCGAGAGGCCGATCTTCACGGCGGGGGACTGGCGCAGGTGCATTGGCAGGATTGTGCCCGTCGCCTCCCGGGAGATGAAGGTGCCGCCGGCCAGCCGCCACACCGTGAACTTCTGCGAAGGGAAACCCCGATCGCGGACCCGGTCGTCCAGTCGTGACCGGAAGGCCCCGCCCGGTGTGGCGGGGGCTGGCATCGCTCAGCCCTGGTCCACCGCCTTGATCATCTCCTCGATGACCTTCTTCGCGTCGCCGAAGACCATCATCGTCTTGTCCATGTAGAACAGCTCGTTGTCGAGCCCGGCGTACCCGGCCGCCATCGAGCGCTTGTTCACGATCACGGTCTTCGCCTTGTAGGCCTCGAGGATCGGCATGCCGGCGATAGGCGAGCCCGGATCCTTGGCGGCGGGGTTGACCACGTCGTTGGCCCCGAGCACCAGCACTACATCGGCCTGCCCGAACTCGCTGTTGATGTCGTCCATCTCGACCACCTGGTCATAGGGCACCTCCGCCTCGGCCAGCAGGACGTTCATGTGCCCCGGCATGCGGCCGGCCACCGGGTGGATCGCGTAGCGGACCGTCACCCCGGCATCGGCGAGCTTCTCGGTCAGTTCCTTCAGGGCGTGCTGGGCGCGCGCAACGGCCAGGCCGTAGCCGGGGATGATGATCACCGTCTCCGCATTGGCCATCAGGAACGCGGCGTCCTCGGCCGAGCCCGACTTGACGTTGCGCTGCTGCTGCCCGGCCTCGCCCGCTCCGGCACCGGCGCCACCGCCGAATCCGCCCAGGATGACGCTGAAGAACGAGCGGTTCATCGCCTTGCACATGATGTACGACAGGATCGCGCCCGAGCTGCCGACCAGCGAGCCGGAGATGATCAGCATCGAGTTGTTCAACGAGAACCCGATCCCGGCGGCGGCCCAGCCGGAGTAGCTGTTGAGCATCGACACCACCACCGGCATGTCGGCCCCGCCGATCGGGATGATGATCAGGACCCCGAGCACGAACGCGATGGCCGCCATCGCGATGAACGGCCCCCATTGCTGGGTGAGCGCGAAGGCGATCCCGAGTCCGATCATCGCGACCGCCAGCGCCAGGTTCAGCAGGTGCTGGCCGGGGAAGACCACCGGCGCGCCCTGGAACAGGCGGAACCGGAACTTGCCCGCCAGCTTGCCGAACGCGATCACTGAGCCCGAGAAGGTGATCGCGCCGACCGCGGTGCCGATGAACAGCTCGAGCTTGTTGCCCAGCGGGATCGGCTCGCCCTCGCCGGCGACGATGCCGAACGCCCACGGCTCCGCCACCGCGGCCACGGCGATGAACACCGCCGCCAGGCCGATCAGCGAGTGCATCGCGGCGACCAGCTCCGGCAGGCGGGTCATTTCCACCTTCTTGGCGAGCAGCGTGCCGATGGCGCCGCCGACCACCACGCCCAGCAGCACTAGCCACAGCCCAATGCCACCCCGGTCCGAAACGGCCCCGGGCTCGACCGCGGCGTCCGCCTGCAGCTTCAGGATCAGCATCACGGTGGTGGCGACCGCGATCGCCATGCCGCCCATGCCGAACAGGTTGCCCCGGCGCGCGCTCGAGGGATGCGACAGCCCCTTCAGGGCCTGGATGAAGCACACCGACGCCGCCAGGTAGAGCAGCGTCACCAGGTTCATGCTGACGAACCCGAGGCTCATGGCCCGCCCTCCCCGCTGCCTTCAGCGTCGGGCGGGGCCGGCTGCGCCCGCGGCTCCTTCTTGCGGAACATCCGGAGCATCCGCTGGGTGACCAGGAAGCCGCCGAACACGTTGACGGCCGCGAGCATGACCGCCAGCGTGCCCATCGCCTGCCCGAGCGCGCCCCCGGTGAGCGCGGCGGCCAGCATCGCGCCAACGATCACGATCGCCGAGATCGCATTGGTGACTGCCATGAGCGGGGTGTGCAGGGCCGGCGTCACGGTCCACACCACGTGGTAGCCCACGTAGATCGCCAGCACGAAGATGATCAGGTTGATGACGGCGGGGCCAACTTCCATCGCGGTTCTCCGGGTGGATCCAGGGGTCAGGCAGGTTTGCGCAGCACCTCGCCGGCGTGGCACAGCAGGGTCGCGGCGACGATCTCGTCTTCCTGGTCCAGCACGAACCCGCCCCCGTCGTCGACCAGCAGCGTCAGGAACTCGAGCACATTGCGCGCGTACAGCGCGGACGCATCGGCGGCGACCAGCGCCGGCAGGTTCGGCTCGCCGATGATGTGCACGCCGTGGCGCGTGACCGTCCGGCCGGCCTCCGACAGCGTGCAGTTGCCGCCCTGGGCGACCGCCATGTCGACGATCACCGAGCCGGGCTTCATCGCCTCCACGGTTTCGTCGTGGATCAGCACCGGCGCCTTGCGACCCGGGATCAACGCGGTGGTGATGATGATGTCCGCCTGCCGGGCGCGCTCGTGCAGGAGTTCGGCCTGGCGCCGCATCCAGTCCGCGGGCATCGGCCGCGCATAGCCGCCCACGCCTTCGGCGATCTCGCGCTCCTCGTCGGTGAGGAAGGGAACCTCGAGGAACTTCGCGCCGAGCGAGTTGACCTGTTCCTTGGCCGCCGGACGCACGTCCGACGCCTCCACCACCGCGCCCAGGCGCCTGGCGGTCGCGATCGCCTGCAGTCCCGCCACCCCGGCGCCCATGACCAGCACGCGCGCGGCCTTCACCGTGCCGGCGGCGGTCATCAGCATCGGCATGAAGCGCTGGTACGCGTTGGCCGCGAGCATCACCGCCTTGTAGCCGGCAATGTTGGCCTGCGAGGACAGCACGTCCAGTGCCTGGGCGCGGCTGATGCGCGGTGCCGCCTCCA
>Ga0079224_100000679_pt1 | contig 34969 bp, 32 predicted proteins | sample Stecom2015_FD_80414 | JGI IMG/M metagenome (GOLD analysis project Ga0079224, IMG submission 80414) | Agricultural soil microbial communities from Utah to study Nitrogen management - Steer compost 2015 | ecosystem: Environmental > Terrestrial > Soil > Agricultural land | place: USA: Utah... | reverse complement strand
TGCATGATCAGGCATGCATCCAGCAGCTCCGCCATACGCAGCGCCACCGCCCGGGCGCCGATGTCCCAGCCGATGTGGCCGCTCAGCGCATCGTCGCTCAGGCCGAGCCCGCCCAGGCTCCGCGGCACCGCCCGTCCCGCATGGTCGCAGACGAGCAGATAGGGCGAGCGCCCCTCCCGATTGACGATCTCGACCGGCGCCGGCTCGTCGTCAGCAAGCATGTTTCCCCGCTCCCGGCCATGTCGCTGCCGGTTGTCGTTTTGTAGTTATCGTTTCAGAGATGGATTATGCTGTCAATTCTGTTACAGAGACATTCGACATGACCCGGCACATGCCCACGGTCGCCGAGCGGATCAGGCTCGACTACGACCGGCTGACCCGTTCCGAGAAGCAGCTCGCCGACACGCTGCTGGGCAACTACCCGGTTGCCGGGCTGACCAGCATCACCGAGTTCGCCAAACAGGCCGGGGTCAGCTCGCCGACCGTCATCCGCACCGTCCAGAAGCTCGGGTTCTCCGGCTTTCCGGCTTTTCAGGAGGCACTCCGGGCGGAGCTTTCGGCCCAGTTCAGCACCCCGCTCACCAAGTACGACCAGTGGGGCATCGGGGCGCCGGAAACCCACATCCTGACCCGGTTCGCCGCCGCCGTGCACGACAACATCCAGCAGTCGCTCAAGCTCGTCGACCATCGCGAGTTCGACCGGCTCGCCGACCTCCTGGCCGACCGCAAGCGCGCCACGCATGTCATCGGCGGCCGCCTGACGCGGTCGATCGCCGACTACCTGTTCACCCATCTGCACGCCCTGCGCCCCGGCGTCTTCGCGTTGCCCGGCTCGGCCAGCCTGTGGCCGCAGCATGTTCTCGACATGCGCAAGGGCGACGTCCTCGTGACCTTCGACGTGCGCCGCTACGAGCGCAATCTCGGCGAGCTCGCCCAGGCCGCGCACAGGAAGGGCCTGATCGTGGTGCTGTTCACCGACCGCTGGATATCGCCGATCAGCTCCATCGCCCGCCACACGCTGCCGCTCAGGATCGAGGTGCCGTCGCGCTGGGACTCGGCAGTGGTCACGCTGTTCCTCGTCGAGGCGCTGATCGCCGCCGTCATCGAGCGGCTGTGGCCGCAGGCCGAGGGCAGGATCCAGGAACTGGAGTCGCTGTTCGACGCCACCAACCGGTTCCGCAAGTAGCCGCGCCAGGGCGCGGTGGCGCCCGGCCGCCGTCAGCCGCCGAGGAACAGGCGGCCGATGTCAGGATCCTGCAGCAGCCGGTCGCCGGTGTCCGCCTTCACCAGCACGCCTGAGGCGAGGACGTAGCCGATGTCGGCGAACTCGAGCCCCTTCTTGGCGTTCTGCTCGACCATCACCACGGTCTTGCCCTCGTTGCGCTGCAGGTCGCCGAGGATGTCGAACACCATGTCGATGAACCGCGGCTCAAGGCCGATCGACGGCTCGTCGACCAGCAGCACGTCCGGTTCCATCACCAGCGCCCGCGAGATCTCCAGCAGCCGCCGTTCGCCCCCCGACAGCACCTTCGCCGGTTGGCGCCGGCGTTCGGCAAGCCGCGGATAGCGGTCGAACACCCGCCCGGCAGCCGCCTTCGCCTGCGCATGGCCGGCGAGATAGCCGCCCATCCACAGGTTCTCCTCGACCGTCATGTCGGGAAACACCGAGTTGTCCTGCAGGACATAGGCGATCCCGGCAGACCGCAGCTTCTCGTTGGGGCTCAGCCGGGTCACGTCGCGGCCGTCGATGGCAATGGTGCCGGCCATGATGGTCGTGAAACCGAACACCGAGTGCAGCACGGTCGACTTTCCCGCACCGTTGGGTCCGATGAGGCACAGCGACTGGCCCCTGGCGATCCGCAGCGAGACGTCATGCAGGACCTCCATGCGGCCGTAGCCGGCGCGCAGCCCGTCGATCCGGAGATAGCCGTCGCCGCCGGCGAGCCGCTGCAGGTCGGCGACGGACGGTCGGTCGGCGGCTATCCGGCCGACTTCGCGCGCCACCTCGTCGACCGAGATGACGGCCTCGCCAGGATCGCCGGACCCGCCGGCATGTGCCCGTCGGGGATCCGAGGCCGGTCGGCGGGCAGTCGCGGCCGGCGTTTCGCGACGCGGTTCGTCGATGACCCTGCCGCCCATCAGTATGCTCCCAGGTAGGCGTCGATGACGCGGCGGTCGTTGCGAACCTCCTCCGGCCGCCCCTCGGCCAGCAGCTCGCCGTGGGCGAGGCAGTAGATCCGCTCCGCCAGGGTCATGATCGCGCGCATGTTGTGCTCGATGACGAACAGCGTGACGCCGAACTCCTCGTTGGCCCGTTTCAGCCGGTCGACAAGTCCGTTGATCAGGGTCGGGTTGATGCCGGCAGTCGGTTCGTCGAGCATCAGCATGTCGGGCTCGTTCATCAGCGCCATCGCGAACTCGAGAAGCTTCTGCTGTCCGAACGACAGCGACCCTCCGGGGAGATGGCGCTTGCCGTACAGTCCGACGAACTCCAGCAGCCGCTCGGCGCGGTCGTCCAGGTCGGCCCGTTCCCGCGCGAACAGGTCGAACAGCGTGGCGTCTCGCTGCGACGCCGAGATCACCATGTTCTGCATGCAGGTCATGCCGCCATAGATCCGCGTCTGCTGAAAGGTGCGCAGCAGGCCGAGCCTTGCGATCTGCGGAACCCGGAGCGGCGTGATGTCCACGTCCTTGAAGCGGATCGTGCCGGCATCGACCGGATGCGCACCGACGATCGAGGAAAACAGCGTCGTCTTGCCCGACCCGTTGGGGCCGATGAGGCCGACGATCTCGCCCTGCTTCACGTTGAGCGACACGTTGCGGTTGGCGCGGATACCGCCGAACGCCTTCGACACGCCGGTCAGCTCGAGGATCGTCGTCATTGCACGGTGTCCTTCGCCGCGGCCGGAACCGTGTCCGGCTCGACGGTATGGCCGAACCGCTCGGGGAACCGTTCGCGCACCCAGCCGAGGATGCCCTGCGGGAAGAAGACCACGATCAGCACGATCAGGACGCCGAGCGCCACCCGCTGCCAGCCGAGCAGGAACGTCCAGAAGAATTCCTTGGTCACCTGGAACACGATGGCGCCGATCACCGGCCCCCACAGCGTGCCCTTGCCGCCGAGGATCGCCATCAGCACCATCCACACGCCGACCGTGGCGCCGGAGAACGCCACCTCCGTCGGATCGATGAACCGCTTGAGGTTGCCGTAGATGCCGCCGGCGACGCCGAGGAACAGGGCGCCGATCGCCCACGCCGTCACCTTGATCCGCGTCGTGTCGAGGCCCATCGCCTCGGCCTTGTCCTCGTCGTCGCGGATGGCGTTGATGGCGAGCACGAAGCGGGTCCGGTAGAGCCAGCCGAGACCGAGGAACGTCACCGCGGCGAGCGCCAGCGACATGTAGTAGAACAGCATGTTGGTGTCGCCGATCTCGCGCGGCGGCGGCGGCGCGGTCATGCCGGCGCCGGCGCCAAGCCAGTCCCAGCCAGCGGCGAGCTCGCCCGCGGCGACGCCGAGCCCGAGCGTGCAGATGGCGAAGTAGTGCCCGCGCATGCCGAGCACCAGCGAGCCGAGGCACAGGGCGACCACCACCGCGGCCACCGCGCCGGCGGCGAGGCCGAGGCCAAGGCCGGTCAGGTATGCGTCGGGCGGGAACACGAATTCGGTGCCGCCGCCGCGCGCCGCCGTATAGGCGGACACGCTGTACAGGATGCTGACCTGGACCACGGCGCAGGCGTACATGCCGACGCCGACGAACACCACGTTGCCGAACGAGTTGTAGCCCATCTGGCCACCGACCAGATCCCAGGTCAGCGCGAACACGATGAACAGCCACAGCTCGGCCATCTGGATGGTGTAGGCCGGCAGCAGCACCGGCCACAGAACGCCGATGAGGCCGGCCGCGGCGATCAGGAGGAGCCGGTGACGCGCCGTCATTTCAGGTACTGCCGCTTCATTGCCAGCCGCCAGCTGCGGACGACCAGCACGACCACCAGCAGAAGGAACACGAAGGCGAGCTGGAACTGTGCGCCGAGGATGAAGCCGGCGAAGTATTCCGCCGCGCCGAGCCCCAGTCCCGCCACCACCACCCCGGCCAGGTTGCCGAGTCCGGCGATCACCACGATCATGAACGACCGGATCGTGTACGGCAGGCCGATGTAGGGGTGGATGGTGTAGGCCATGGCGACGAGCGCGCCGGCGGCGCCGCAGATGGCGGCATTGAGCGCGTAGGTCGTTGCGTAGACCCGGTCGGTATCGACGCCGAGCACCCGTGCCGCGCGGGCATTCTGGGCGGTGGCGCGTATCGCCTGGCCGAGCCGCGACCGCTTCAGGAACAGGAGCAGGCCGCCGCCCATTCCGAGGCAGATGAAGAAGCCGACGACCTTGATCTGGCTGATCGTGACGAGGCCGTCGGCGAAGAACCACGACCCGAGTCCCGCCTCGGCGATCCGGACGTCGGCGCCGAACACCTGGTTCATGAGCTGCTGCAGGATGATCGAGATGCCGAACGTGGCGAGCAGCGACGTGAACAAGTCGCGGTCGACGATGCGGAAGATCACCGCACGGTAGGTCAGCCAGCCGACCGCGTAGAGCACGGCCGCCGCTGCCGGTACCCCCCACAGCGGATGGATGCCGGCCTCGTACAGGACCACGGCGACGAAGCCGCCGAGCATGACGAATTCGCCCTGGGTGATGTTGATGATGTTCATCACCCCCCACACCAGGGCCATGCCGTATGCCGCGAGCGCGAAGATGGCTCCGATCAGGAACCCGTCGATAACGAGTTGCAGCGCCAGCGGCGGCGCCTGGAACAGGATGCTGATGTTGGACATCGCGGCCGGTCACCCCTTGCGGCAGGCACGAGACGATGCGGCCGGCGGCGCGTGCGGTTTGCGGCCGCGCCGCCGTACCGGAAGCGCAAGACGCCTCAGTTGCTCGCCGCGGGTCGCGGGATCACCGGCTGCTCGGCCGCCCACTTCGTCGGCGCCACGACGACGTACTTGCCGTCCAGCACCTGCGTGAGGACCATCGGCTTGGCGACGTTCCTGCCGTCTTCGTCGAACTTCACGCCGCCGAAGAAGGTCTGCATGTCGATCTGGGCGAGCGCGTCGCGCACCGCCTCGACGTCCAGCGTGCCTGCCCGCTCGAAGGCGTCGGCGAAGACCATCACGGCAGCCGCCGACTCCGCCGCCTGGTAGGGCGGCGCGTAGTCGTAGACCTCCTCGAACAGGGCAGCGAAGTCGGCCGCCGAGCCGAACAGGTCGTCGCTGTAGGTGAGGGTCGCGTCCCATTGCTGGGCACACAGCGTGTATTCCGCTGCCGCCCCGAACTTCTCGGCGACCTGGGCAGAATCGCAATGGGTCATGGCGACGATCGGCACGTCGACCCGCATCTCGCCGATCTGGCGAACCGCCGTCGCCGCGCCCTTCGAATGGCCGGATACCACCAGGATGTCGGGCTTGAGCGCCTTCACCTTGGTGAGCGTGGCGGCCATGTCGTTCAGTTCCTTGGGCAGCTCGTCATCGATGACGATCTGCATGCCGTGTTCCTTCACGTCATCCATGACGCCGGCCCGCACGTCCTGGCTGAACGGATCGTTCTCGAAGGCCATGGCGACCTTGATCTCGTTCGGCTGCTTGCCGAGATCGCCGGCCTTCTCGGCGGCCAGCTCGATGGCGCTCGTCAGATACTGGTCCGACGTTGACAGGACGGCGAAGATGTACCTGTAGCCCTTGGTGAACAGCTCGCGGGCCGCCCCGTTGGCCTCGACCATCGGCACCTGATATTTCTCGGTCACCGGCGCGATCGCCTTGGTGAGCCCGGAGCTGTAGGGGCCGAGGACGAACTTGATGCCGTCCTGCTGGATCAGCCGCTCGGCAAGTTCGGCTCCCCTCGCCGGAGTCGATTCATCGTCGTAGTACTTGATTTCCAGCCGGTAGGTCTTGTCACCAACGGTGACGCCGCCGTTGTCGTTGATCTTCTGCACGGCGAGGTCGTAGCCGTCCTTGGTATTCATGCCGTTGGTCGAGTACTTCCCGGTGATCGAAACGGCCGCGCCTAAGGTGATGACATCCTCGGCGTGAACAGCCCCAGCGCTGGCGATGGCACCCGCCACGCAGGCCGCTGCCACGGCTACTGACATCCGGTTCATGGTTTCCTCCCTTGCTTCTTGAATCGTTGTTTGCTGGTCGCGGCTGATGCGCCCGCAAGGTGGCGCCAGCCGTTGCCGGCCGTCCCGCAGATCTGGTGCAACGGCACATTGCACGAGGCGGCCGGGGGACACTTTTTAACATACCTTGGATTGCAGCGACACCGCCGCCGGGCATTTTGCGGGCGACGGCCCCTTGCGCCGTTTACCGCGGGGCCTCAGAAGTCGCTTGCGATTCCGCCGCGTTCCCAGTCGCCGTAGCGGGTCGGCTCCGGTCCCGAGGGTCCGTTCTTCTCCGGCGGTCGCGGCACGGCGGTGGCGGCTTGCCGCGCCCGCCGCGCCTCGGCTTCGGCCAGCGCCCGGCGTGCGGCGGCGGGCAACTCGCGCCGCGCGCGGTGTGGTTGCTGATCGGCCGTTTGCTTCGGATTCTCGGCCATTTGCGTCGTCACCGGCAGGGCTCGGAATCTTGCACCGCTCAGGGTGCACACCCATCATATAGATGCGCGGCGACGGCCGCGGCAAGGCGCGAAGTCCATCGACCCAGAGGTTGAACGCAACGATGAACTATTTCCGCACGGCTCTGCTGCTTGCGGCGATGACGGGGCTGTTTCTCGCCGTCGGCTACCTGATCGGCGGCCAGGCCGGCATGGCGGTGGCCTTCGTGATCGCGCTCGGCATGAACGCCTTCAGCTACTGGAACTCCGACAAGATGGTGCTGGCGATGCACAACGCCCAGGAGGTCGACGAACGCTCGGCACCGGAGTTCTACGGGATCGTGCGCGACCTCGCCCGCAATGCCGGGATGCCGATGCCGCGGGTGTACGTCATCGACGAGGCACAGCCCAATGCGTTCGCCACCGGCCGCGATCCCGAGCATGCCGCGGTTGCCGCGACCTCCGGCCTGCTGCGCCGCCTGTCGGCCGAGGAGATCGCCGGCGTGATGGCGCACGAGCTCGCGCACATCCGCAACCGCGACACGCTGATCATGACCATCACCGCGACGTTCGCCGGCGCCATCTCGATGCTCGCCAACTTCGCCATGTTCTTCGGCGGCCGGCGCGACAACCCGCTCGGCGTCATCGGCACCATCGCGATGATGATCCTGGCGCCGCTTGCAGCGATGCTGGTGCAGATGGCGATCAGCCGCACCCGTGAGTATGCGGCGGACCGGATGGGCGCCGAGATCTGCGGCAACCCCCACTGGCTCGCCTCGGCCCTGCAGAAGATCGCCACCGCCGCCGAGCGCATCGAGAACGAAAGCGCCGAGCGCAACCCGGCCACCGCGCACATGTTCATCATCAACCCGTTGTCCGGCCACGGCGTGGACAACCTGTTCTCCACCCATCCGGCGACCGAGAACCGCATCGCCGCGCTGATGGACCTCGCGCGCGAGATGGGCGTGACGGAGGCCGCGGTCGCCGGCCGCCGTGGCCGCGGCGGCGCAGCCCGCGCCCGCGGGCCATGGGCGGCCGCCGTGCCGCCCCGTCGCTTCCGCGGTCCGTGGCGGTAGGCGGCGCGCCGGTGCGCGAGCCTGCCGGCCTGCCGGCGCGGCTTGCGGCGGCCGAGATCCTCCATGCCGTCATCGATCGCAAACGTCCGTTTGACGAGGTTTTCGGCGCCGCCGCTGCCGGCGGCAGCCTGGCGGGGTTCGACCATCGCGACCGCGGGCTCGTCCGCCTGATCGTCGTCACCGCCCTCAGGCGTCGTGGCCAGATCGACGACGTGCTGGCCCGGTTCGTCGAGCGCCCGCTGCCGTCGGGGGCCGGCATCGCCCGCGCCATCCTCGCCTGCGCCACCGCCCAGCTACTGTTCCTCGACACGCCCGCCCATGCCGCGATCGGCCTCGCGGTCGCCGCCGCCGACCGGCGGGCCCGCCGCTACAAGGGGCTGGTCAATGCCGTGCTGCGCCGCGTCGCCGAGCACGGGCCGGCGCAGGTCGCAGCCCACGATGCCCCGCGCATCAACACACCCGACTGGCTGTGGCGGCGCTGGACGGCGGCCTACGGGGCCGCGACCACCCGCGCGATCGCCGAGGTGCACCTGAACGAGCCGGCGCTTGACCTGACCGTACGGCACGATCCCGAAGAGTGGGCGGACCGGCTCGGCGGCCACGTCACGCCCACCGGCACCGTGCGGACGACCCGCCGCGGCGCCGTCGACACGCTTCCCGGCTATTCGGACGGCGCCTGGTGGGTACAGGACATGGCAGCGGCGATCCCGGCCAGGCTGTTGGGCGACATTTCGGGCAAGACCGTCCTCGACCTGTGTGCCGCACCCGGCGGCAAGACGGCCCAGCTAGCCGCCGCCGGCGCCGAGGTCGTCGCTGTCGACGTTTCCCCGCGGCGGCTGCGGCTGGTCGAACAGAACCTCTCCCGCCTCGGGCTCAAGGCGCAGACGGTGGAAGCCGATATCCTCGCCTGGCAGCCCGACCGGCCGTTCGATGCAATCCTGCTCGACGCCCCGTGTACCTCGACCGGCACGATCCGGCGCCATCCCGACGTCGCCCACCTGAAGACCGCCGACGCGGTAACGGCGCTGGCCGCGCTGCAGGGCCGGATGCTGGACCGCGCCGTCGGCTGGCTTGCGCCGGGCGGAACGCTCGTCTACTGCACCTGCTCGCTCGAGCCCGAGGAAGGCCCCGGGCAGGTCGCCCGCATCCTTGCCGGACAGCCGGTCGCCCGCAACCCGCTGCAGCCGGCCGAGGTCGGCGGCCTCGCGGAACTGATCAGCGGCGACGGCGACCTCAGGACGTTGCCCTGCCACTATGACACCGGCGACCCGGCGACCGGCGGCATGGACGGCTTGTTCGCCGCCCGCCTGGTACGGCAATGACGGCGGAACGACGTCACCCCTTGGACGGCCGGGCATCCGGCATGATATGAGCAGCCATGGCCACCGCTCCAGCCATCGCCGATCTTGCCGACCGGCCGCCCCGGCATTCCGGCATCCTGCCGGATGAACGGACGCCGCTGGCCGGACTGTCGCGCGCGGAGCTGGCCGCGGCGCTTGCCGGCCTCGGCGTGCCTGAGCGCGCGCGGCGCATGCGTACCGCCCAGCTGTGGCACTGGACCTACGTGCGCGGCGTGCGGTCGTTCGAGGCCATGACCAACATCGGCAAGGAGCTCCGGGCCGCGCTCGCCGCGCGCTTCACGCTCGACCGGCCGCAGGTGATCGCCGAGGAAATCTCCACCGACGGCACCCGCAAGTGGCTCCTCAGGCTGGATGCCCGCTCCGATGCCGAGCGTGCCCCGGCGGTGGAGTGCGTGTTCATTCCCGAGGAGGACCGCGGCACGCTGTGCGTTTCCAGCCAGGTCGGCTGCACGCTGTCGTGCACCTTCTGCCACACCGGTACCCAGCCGCTCGTGCGCAATCTCACCGCATCCGAGATCGTCGCGCAGATGCTGGTGGCGCGCGATGCGCTGGCCGACTGGCCGGCCAGCGGCGAGGCCGCGCCGGGGCAGCGGCGCATCACCAACGTGGTGCTCATGGGCATGGGCGAGCCGCTCTACAACTTCGACAACGTCGCCCGGGCGATCGACATCATTGCCGACGGCGAGGGGCTGTCGCTGTCGAAGCGCCGGATCACGCTGTCGACGTCCGGCGTGGTGCCGATGATCGAACGCTGCGGCCGCGAGATCGGCTGCGCGCTGGCGGTATCGCTCCACGCCACCCGCGACGAGATCCGCGACCGGCTGGTGCCGCTCAACCGCAAGTATCCGATCGCAGAATTGATGGACGCCTGCCGCCGCTATCCCGGCCTGTCGAACGCACGCCGGATCACCTTCGAATACGTCATGCTCAAGGGGGTGAACGATGAGCCGGCCCATGCCCGCGAGCTGGTCAGGCTGGTGGCCGGCATCCCGGCCAAGATCAACCTGATCCCGTTCAATCCGTGGCCGGGAGCACCCTACGAGTGCTCCGACTGGGACCGCATCGAGCAGTTCGCCGAAATCGTCAACAGGGCCGGCTACGCAAGCCCCGTCCGCACCCCGCGCGGCCGCGACATCATGGCCGCCTGCGGCCAGCTCAAGTCGGCGAGCGAGCGCATCCGCGCCGGCCTCCGCGGAAGGGTGCCGCCGGCGCCCGCTCAGGCCGGCGGCGGTTCGAGCGGCGGCCAGATCCGCGGTCTCGGTTCCGGCGGCTCGTAGGTCGGCGGCGCCACTTCCCCCGCGGTCAGCGCACAGTCGCCGTTGCCGTCGCGTGCCTTGAATTCCTTCAATCCCGCCTCGGTCACCTCGTCCAGCGACAGCAGGTGGTCGCCGCTGGTATCGATCGCGCTCACCGGCACGTGGTAGAAGCTGCCGGTGGCAGCGGAAAAGCGGTCGAACTCGCGGCGGTCGAGATAGCCCGACCTGTCGAGGTCGACCCGTGCGAACGTGTCGCGATAGAACGCCTGCCATTCCTCGCAGGTCACCCGTCGGTCGGCGTCGGCATCGGCCTGGCTGATGCTGATCAGCGCCACCTGTGCCTCGCCGGTCGGCGCGCCCTGGCCGGCGCAACCGGCAACGAGGGCAGCGCCCAGCAAGGCGGCCGCGACGGACAGGTGACGGTGCATGGCGACGGTTTCCCCGCAACGGACCGAGACTAGTGCCAAACCTGCGTCACGCCAAGCGGCGGCAGCAGCCCGGGCGACGGGCGGATACCGTCAGCGGTTGAGCCGGTGTCCCGGCGGCAGCGGCGGTGGCTCGTCCATCAGCAGGATGCTGATGCGCCGGTTGGCGGACAGGAACACGTCGTCCGGGAACAGCGGCTCGGAATCGGCCTTGCCGACCACGCCGGCAAACTTGTCGGCGCCGACGCCCGCCTGTTCGAGGATGCGGCGGGCGGCATTGGCCCGGTCGGTGGTGAGCTCCCACAAAGTGTAGCCGTCGGCGCGGTAGAGCCGCGTGGCGTCGGAATGGCCGGTGATGGTGATGCGGTTCGGCATCGCCGCGAGGATCGGCGCCATCTTCTCGAGAAGCTGAACGGTGTGTCGGTAGGGCTCGTCGGTCCCCGGCCGGAACATGGCCCGGCCGTCCTGGTCGACGAGCTGGATGTCGAGGCCGTCGGCCCGTTCCTCGATGATGATGTTGGCCGACAGCTCCATGATGTCCGGCAGCTCCTGCCACGCCTGGCGCAGCGACGCCGCCGCCATGGCGAACTGCCGCGGCCGGCTGATCTCGGCCTTCCGGTAGTCGTGCGTCTCCGCTTCCGGGCCCTGCTTGTGCCGCCGGTCGTGCCTGAGGTCGGCGAAGTCGGTGTCGTTCTCCCGCGGGACCTGCGAGATCTGCTTGATGTAGCGGCGGACCGGCGCGCCCTCGATTTCGATCATGCCGGCCTTGATGGTGGTCGTCGTGACGCCGAACGCCTCGCGCATCGAGCCGGCGACGATCTGCAGCTTCTCGTCATCCTGAATCGAGAACGAGATGATCAGGACGAAGAAGCAGACGAGCAGCGACATCAGATCGGCGAACGTGACGATCCAGTCGGGGGCGCCATCCGGTACCAGCCTGATTCGCCTGCTCATCGAAGGTCGCTGCCCCTACGCCGCCTCGGCCAGCTCGACGCGCTGCTTTTCCGGCAGGTAGGCGACGAGCACGTCCTTTATGAGGTCGGGGCTCTTGTTCTCGCGAATCTGTGCCAGGCCGTCGATGACGAGGCTCAGGTTGACCTGCTGGTCCTTGAACTTGGCGTCCAGCTTGTCGGCGATCGGCAGGCACACGACGTTGGCGATGAGAGCTCCGTACAGCGTGGTCAGCAGCGCCACCGCCATCGCCGGGCCGATGGTCGACGGGTCGTCCATGGTGGTCAGCATCTGCACCAGGCCGACCAGGGTGCCGATCATGCCGAACGCCGGCGCAGCGTCGCCCATCGCCTTGAAGATGCGCTTGCCCTCTTCCAGCCGCTCCAGCCGCAGGTCGCGCTCGCGCTGCATGGTCTCGAGGATGAACGCACTGTCGTAGCCGTCGGCGATGTACTGCGTTCCCTTCTGCAGGAAGTCGTCCTCGATCGGGATGTTCTCCAGTCCCAGCGGCCCCTGGCGGCGGACCACGTCGGCGAGCCGGGCGATTTCGTCGATCGTGTCGCGGGCGCTGGTCTTCTTCTGGGTGAAGGCGATCTTGCCCCCCATCACCAGTGAGGACACCACGCCGGCAAGCGGAAACCGGATCATCGTCGCCCCGATCGTGCCGCCGATCACGATCAGCACCGACGGCATGTTGACGAAGATCATGAAATCTCCGCCGAGAAAGATGGCGAAGGCGACGACCGTGGCACCGCAGACGATGCCGATTATGGTGGCGAAATCCATGCCTGCTCCCCCCCGCCGGGTCCCGCGGCCCGGCGCATCATGTCTTCCGGACTTGCGTATGACGCAGCGCGGACGCTAGCAGGCGTTCCCTAAATAAGGGCTAAGGCCTCGGGGGTTTCGCGAATAAAGTGCAGGCGAAGCGGTCAGATGATGCCGGCGCGCAGGAGATCGTGAATGTGCACGATGCCGACCGGGCGGCGGTTCTCGACCACGAACAGGCTGGTGATCCCCGAGGTGTTGATCCGCTCGAGCGCCGCCGAGGCGAGTTCGTCCGGCAACGCGACGATCGGGTCGGGCGTCATGATCTCGCTGACCGTCGACGACAGGAGTTGCGGCGACATGTGCCGGCGCAGGTCGCCGTCGGTGACGATGCCGATGAGTTCGCCGTCCTCCGCCACCACCCCGAGGCACCCGAAGCTCTTCTCCGTCATCGTGACCAGGCCGTCGGCCATGATGACCCCGGGCCGGCACAGCGGCAGCCGGTCCGCCGGGTGCATGATGTCGCGAACGAACGTGAGCGCCGCGCCGAGCCGGCCGCCGGGATGCAGGATCTTGAAGTCCTGGATGGTGAACCCGCGCTCCTCCAGGAGGGCGATGGCAAGGGCGTCGCCGAGCACCAGCTGCATGGTGGTCGAGGTGGTCGGCGCGAGGCCGTTGGGGCAGGCCTCGGTGCAGTTCGGCAGTTCCAGCACGATGTCGGCGGCAGCGCCGAGCGTGCTCGCCGCATTGCCGGTGACCGCCACCAGCGGCACCGAAAAGCGCCGCGAATAGACGACGAGGTCCTTGAGCTCGGTCGTCTCCCCGGAGTTGGAGAACACGACCAGGACGTCGTCCGGGGTGATCATGCCGAGGTCGCCGTGGCTCGCCTCGGTGGCGTGGACGAAGATCGCTGGGGTGCCCGTGGAGGCAAGCGTCGAGGCAACCTTGCGACCGACGTGGCCGCTCTTGCCGATGCCGGACAGGATGACCCGACCGCGGGCGCGGGCGATGGTCCGCGCCGCCCGCACGAAGCTGTCGCCGAGCGGGCCGTTGAGTGCAATCGCAAGCTGGTTGATTCCGCCGGCTTCCACCTCCAGCGTCTTGCGGGCCGAGCGGATCAGCGGATCCACCACCAGCGTCTTGGTCATGTAGCAACTCCCCTCACTGGACCGGCTGCCGGCCCCCCCGATGCCCTGCCGGCATGAAACCGCGCCCGCCGCGGACCGGGCAAACAGCCCTCTACACCACTTGTTAACCCTGAAAATCTAGCCTTTCCATAGCGGTAGCGAACGCCGGTCCGGCTTTGCGCCAGCATCGATCCTGTGCCGTTCGGCTCCTCGCAGTCCGGCACGCCGGGCAGTCTTGGTCATGTCTCTTTCGTGCTTTCCCGCGTTCGTCCTTGCCGTGCTCGCCGTCGCTGCGATCGGCGCCGGCCGGGCTGCGGCCCAGGAGGTGCCGCCGTTTCCGCTCGACGACAACGAGGACTATGCGGCGCTGGGCATCCGGGCAGGCGGATTTCTGCTGTTCCCCGCTGTCGGTTCGGACCTCGTGTTCACCGACAATGTACTGCGCACCGATGGCAACGAAAAGTCCGACTTTGCCTGGAGCCTGTCGCCGCGCCTCAAGCTGGAGAGCGACTGGGTGCGTCACGCCTTCTCGTTCGAGGGATCCAGCCGGCATCTGCGTCATTTCAAGTTCACCAGCGAGGACGAGGACGAGATCGACGCCGAGGCCCGCGCCCGCATCGACATCCGCGAGCGCACCCGGCTCGAGCTGCGGGGCGCCTATTCGCTCGACCAGGAAGAGCGCACCTCGATCGACGTGCCGGACGACGCGGCGACGCCGCCCGACGAGCAGGCGGTGCGCACCCGCGCCACCCTCTCGCACACCTTCAACCGGCTCACGGTGGCGCTCCGCGGCGGTTACGACATGTACCGCTACTCCGACGCCAGGCTCGTCGGCGGTGGTGTCGTCAGCAATGCCGACCGGGAATTCGACCAGATCTCCTCCGGCACCCGCGTCAGCTACGAGCTGTCTCCGGCCATCAAGCCGTTCGTCGACGCCGAGTTTTCGGTGCGCGATCATCTCCAGCGGGTGGATGACAACGGATTCAGGCGAAATTCCGACGGCTACGAGATTGCCGCCGGCGTCGAATTCGACCTGTCGCCGATACTGTCCGGCGAGATTTCCGCCGGCTACGCGAGGCGCGATTTCGACGATCCCCGTCTCCGGCCGGTGGATGGGGCGGTCGTCGACGCCTCGCTGGTGTGGCGGCCGAGCGCGCTCACCACGGTCCGGCTGACGGCCGGCACCGACATCGCCGAGACGGCGACCACGGGACTGTCCGGCGCGCTGGTGCGTTCGGCAGGCGTCAGCGTGGAGCACGCGCTGAGGACCAACCTGATCCTCGGCGCCGCGGCCAACTACCGGCGCGCCGATTACAAGGGCGGAGATCTCGTCGAGGAGTACGCCAGCGTGTCGGCCGGCGCGACCTACCAGCTCAGCCGGGAAGTCGCCTTGCGGGCGGGATACGCCTACGAGATCTTCGACACCACCGCGGGCGACGGCTACGAGGCCAACACCTTCACCGTTGGTGTCCTGGTACGGCGCTGATCGCCGTCAGTCGAGCGCATGCCCGCCGGACCGCAGGATATCCGCAAGTGCCGCCCTGAACCCCGGCCCGATGTCGTCGCGGTCGAGCGCGTAGGCGACGTTCGCCGACAGGAAGCCGATCTTGTCGCCGCAATCGAACAGCTGGCCCTCCAGCCGGTAGCCGTGGAAGTCGGCGCGCGCCATCAGGGTCAGCATGGCGTCAGTGAGCTGGATCTCGCCGCCGGCCCCCGGAGACTGGGTCTCGAGGATCCCGAAGATCTCCGGCTGCAGGATGTAGCGGCCGACCAGGAACAGGTTCGACGGTGCCTCGTCGGGATGCGGCTTCTCGACCATGCCGGTGACGCGGAAGGCGCGGTCGCCGGCCGGTTCACCGACCGCGACGATCCCGTAGCGGCTGACCTGCTCGCGCGGCACCTCGTCGACCGCGACGACGTTGCCGCCGAGCCGGTTGTACACCTCCATCATGCGCGCAAGACAGCCGGGCTCGCTCTTGATCAGCATGTCTGGCAACAGCAGCGCGAACGGCTCGTCGCCGACCAGCGCGCGGGCGCACCACACCGCGTGGCCGAGCCCCAGCGGCTCCTGCTGGCGGGTGAAGCTCGCCTGCCCGGCGCCGGGGAGATCCGCCTCAAGCAGCGCCAGTTCGGCGGACTTGCCGCGCGCCGCCAGCGTCTTCTCCAGCTCGAACTGCTTGTCGAAGTGGTCCTCGATGACGCCCTTGTTGCGGCCGGTAACGAAGATCAGGTGCTCGATGCCGGCTTCGCGTGCCTCGTCGACCACCATCTGGATCACCGGTCGGTCGACGACCGTCAGCATCTCCTTGGGCATTGCCTTGGTGGCCGGCAGGAACCGGGTGCCGAGGCCGGCGACCGGAAACACGGCTTTGCGGATCGGGCGAACCTGGGAATCCACGTCTGGCAGCGGCAAAGTGTTGTGATCGACCGTACGGCTACATAGGCTTCACGCGGCGTGATGTCCATGGCAAAACTCGCCATCATGACCGGTCGCCAAAGCCTCCATGGCAGCCGTCGCAGGAAGGCTGCGGCTGCGGTGTTCGCCGCCTGCACGGTGGTCGCGACCTGCCTCGCCGCGCCGCCGGCATCGGCCCGCGACGACCCGCAGTTCCGCGCCTGGGTCGAGAAGCTGTGGCCGTCGGCCAGTCGCGCCGGCGTGTCCCGCCGGACATTTGACCGCGCGTTCCGGGGCGTCTCCCCCGACCCTGACGTGCTCAGTCGCGCCGCAAGCCAGCTCGAGTTCACCCGGCCGCTGTGGGAATACCTCGACATCACCGTCTCGCCGAGCCGGGTCGAGGCCGGGCGCGCCAAGCTCGCCGAGCATCGCCGGCTGCTCGACCGCCTCGAGGCCCGCTACGGCGTCGACGGCACCGCGCTCCTCGCCGTGTGGGGCATGGAGTCAGCCTACGGCTTCAAGCTCGGCGACAAGCCGGTGATCCGCTCGCTGGCGACGCTTGCCTACCGCGGCAAGCGACGTCGCTTCGGCCGCACCCAGCTCATCGCCGCCCTGCAGATCCTCGAACGCGGTGACATCTCCGCCGACCGCATGATGGGCTCGTGGGCGGGTGCCATGGGGCACACCCAGTTCATCCCGACGAGCTACAAGGCCTATGCGGTCGATTTCGACGGCGACGGCCGGCGCGATGTCTGGGGCAACGTCGGCGACGCGCTGGCCTCGACCGCGAATTACCTGAAACGGTCGGGCTGGCGCAGCGACCAGCCGTGCGTCGAGGAGGTCCGCCTGCCGCAGGGCTTCGACTACGCCAATGCCAGGCTCAACACGGCGCGCAGTGCCGACACCTGGGCCCGCGCCGGCGTGACCCGCGTCGACGGCAAGCCGATGGCCGGTAGCGCGAGTGTGCTCGTCTGGGCTCCCGCCGGCCACGGCGGGCCCGCATTCGCCGTCTGGCGCACCAACTTCCGGGCGGTGCTCGCCTACAACCGCTCAAACCTCTATGCCTTCGCGGTCTGCCATCTCGCCAGCCGCATCGGCGGCGACGGGCCGCCGACCCGCGAATGGCCGCTGCCGTCCGAACAGCTGGCCGAACTGCAGCGGCTGCTCAATGCGCGCGGCTTTAATGCCGGCGAACCCGACGGGCGGATCGGCCCGCGTACGCGCGCCGCTCTTGCCGCCTTCCAGAAGCGGCACGGGCTCGCCGCCGACGGCTACCCGACCGCGGCGATGCTGGACCGGCTGCGCAAGTCCGGCGGATAGCAGACGTGGAAGGAAACGTGCGGCACCGGGTGTCCAGGCGCCGCCGTCACATCGCCTTGACGATCTCCTCGACCATCTTCTTGGCGTCGCCGAACAGCATCATCGTGTTGTCGCGGTAGAACAGCGTGTTGTCGATGCCGGCATAGCCCGACGACAGCGATCGCTTGACGAACATCACGGTATCTGCCTTCCACACCTCGAGCACCGGCATGCCGTAGATCGGCGACTGCGGGTCCTCCTTGGCCGCCGGGTTGGTCACGTCGTTGGCGCCGATGACGAACGCCACGTCGGTGTTGGCGAACTCGGAGTTGATGTCGTCGAGCTCGAACACCTCGTCGTACGGCACCTGCGCTTCGGCAAGCAGCACGTTCATGTGTCCCGGCATCCGCCCGGCGACCGGATGGATGGCGTAGGACACCTTGACGCCTTCCTTCTTCAGGAGGTCGGCCATCTCCTTGAGCGCGTGCTGCGCCTGGGCGACCGCCATTCCGTAGCCCGGGACGATGATCACCGACCCGGCGTTCCTGAGCAGGAACGCGGCATCCTCCGCCGAGCCCTGCTTGACCGGGCGCTCCTCGCCCGCACCCGCCGCCGGCCCTGCGGTCTCGCCGCCGAAGCCGCCCAGGATGACGTTGAAGAACGAGCGGTTCATGCCGCGGCACATGATGTAGGAGAGGATGGCGCCCGACGAGCCGACCAGCGCGCCGGTGATGATCAGTGCCGTGTTGCCCAGCGTGAAGCCGATGCCGGCCGCCGCCCATCCGGAGTACGAGTTCAGCATCGAGATGACGACCGGCATGTCGGCGCCGCCGATCGGGATGATGATGAGCACGCCGATCACCAGCGCGAGCAGCGTCAGCAGCCAGAACAGGCTGTGGCTCTCGGTTGCCGCGAACCAGGCACCGATGGCCACGATGGCGATGCCGAGGGCAAGGTTGAGCTTGTGCTGGCCGGCGAACACCACCGGGGCGCCGGACACCAGTCCCTGCAGCTTGGTGAAGGCGACGATCGAGCCGGTGAAGGTGACGGCGCCGATGGCGGCGCCGAGCGACATTTCGATCAGGCTGGCGACATGGATCCTGCCCGGCTCGCCGATGCCGAAGGCGCCTGGCGCGTAGAGCGCGGCGGCGGCCACCAGCACCGCGGCGAGGCCGACCAGCGAGTGGAACCCGGCGACGAGCTGCGGCATCGCGGTCATTGGTATGCGGCGGGCGATCACCGCGCCGATGACGCCGCCGATGGCGATGCCGACGACGATCAGCGCCCACGTCCAGGCGTCGTCCGGCCTGGCGACGAACAGCGTCGTCACCACGGCGATCGCCATGCCCAGCATGCCGTACTGGTTGCCGCGGCGCGAGGTTTCCGGATGCGACAGGCCTCTGAGCGCCAGGATGAACAGGATCCCGGCGACGAGATAGAGCAGGGCGACGATATTGGCCGACATCACCGGTCCTTGCGCCTGTACATGCCAAGCATGCGCTGGGTCACCAGGAAGCCGCCGAAGATGTTGATCGAGGCCAGCACAAGCGCTGCGAAGCCGAGCGCCTTGGCCCATGTGGCGGCGCCGTCGAGGGCCGCCCCGGTGCTGACGCCGACCGCCAGCAGGGCGCCGACCACGATTACCGAACTGATGGCGTTGGTGACCGACATCAGCGGCGTATGCAGCGCCGGCGTCACGTTCCACACCACGTAGTAGCCGACGAATATCGCCAGCACGAAGATCGAGAACCGGTAGACGAACGGGTCGACGGCGCCCGACAGGCCGATGGCTGCGGCGCCGGTTTCCGCGGCGAGCGCGGCGGCATCGGCGAACGCCTGCGCCTGCTCGGCCGCGTCAAGCGCCCGCTCCGCGGCCGCCCGCGCCTGTTCGGCCGCCTCGTGGACGGTGATCGGATCGCTCATGCGTCGGCTCCCTCGGCGAGCATCGGGTGGACGACCTTGCCGTCACGGGTGAGCGCCGTTCCCTGCACGATCTCGTCCTCCCAGTTCACCTTCAGCGTGCCGGTGTCGGCGTCGATCATGAGCTCGAGGAAGTTCTGCAGGTTCTTGGCGTAGAGCTGCGAGGCGTTGCCGGCGAGCCGGCCCGCCATGTTGAGGTGCCCGATGATCGTGACGCCGTTGTGCTCGACCGTCTCGCCGGGCTTCGACAGCGCGCAGTTGCCGCCCCGTTCGACCGCGAGGTCGACGATCACCGAGCCGGGTTTCATCGATTCGACCATCTCGCGGGTGAGCAGCGTCGGCGCCGGCCGGCCCGGGATCAGGGCGGTGGTGATGACCACGTCCTGCTTCTTGACCGTCTCGGCGATCAGTTCCGCCTGCCGCCGCTGGTAGTCCTCGCTCATTTCCTTCGCATAACCGCCGGCGGTTTCCAGGTCCTCCCCGCTTTCCACCATGACGAAGTTGGCGCCGAGGCTCTTGGCCTGTTCCTCGGCGGCACGGCGGACATCGGTTGCGCTGACGATGGCGCCGAGCCGCTTGGCGGTGGCGATCGCCTGCAGGCCGGCGACACCGGCGCCCATGACGAAGACGCGGGCCGGCGGGATGGTGCCGGCGGCGGTCATCATCATCGGGAAGGCACGGCCGAAGGTGGCGGCGGCGTCGATGGCGGCCTTGTAGCCGGCGAGATTGGCCTGCGACGACAGGACGTCCATCGACTGGGCGCGGGTGATTCGCGGCATCAGCTCCATGGCGAAGGCCACGAGGCCGCGTTCCGCCATGGCGTCGATGCCGGCGCGATCGGACCACGGGTCCATCAAGGCGATGGCGGCGGCGCCGGCCTTCATCATCGCAATGTCGTCGGCGGACGGCCGGCGTACCGCAAGCACCACGTCGGCGTCCTTGAGCAGCGACGAACGGTCGGTGGCGATGGTTGCCCCGGCTTCGCGATAGGCCTCGTCGGCAAGGTACGAGCGCTCGCCGGCGCCGGCCTCGACGGCGACCGTCGCCCCGAGTGCGATGTACCGCTTGACCGTCTCCGGCGTTGCCGCGACCCGTGATTCCCCGCTCTGCGTCTCGGCAGGCACCGCGATTTTCATGCCGGGGCTCAGGCGCGATCTACAGCAGGCTTGCCGTGATCAGGGCGAACAGGATCAGGAGGCCCACTGCGGGCATCCAGTTGCGGCTGCCGCTGAACAGCGTGACCGCCACCACCACCGTGCCGACGATGAAGCCCAGGCTGCCGACAGCGGTGGGCGCCGTCTGCGCAAACCCGATGGCGACCAGCGCGACCAGCGCGTACAGGATGTGGATGACGGCGGCGATGACGATCTGCACAAAGATCGAATACGTCTTCCTGTGTTCTTCCAGATCGTGCTCGGTTGCGGTGTGATCGGTCATGATGGCCCCGTGACGTCGGAATTCGCTTTGGTCGGAGCAATATCGTAATCCTCGGCTGGCGGCAAGCCAGCTACGGTTGCGCCCCGGCAACCGTCGGCACGGCTCCCGCTACCGCCGCGCCAGCGCTCCCGCCGCCGCCACTGCAGCCAGCGCCAGCGAGATCACTGCGTTCCAGCCGGCAAGCGACAGTCCGGCAAACCGCCACGCCGCCTCGTCGCAGCGGACCACCTGCGCCCGGTCGAGGTCGGGCAGCACACTGTCGCGGCCGATCAGCTGGTCGGCCGCGGAACAGGCGGCGGGCCCCTGCCACCAGCCCCACTCGATCCCGGCATGCCAGACGGCGAGCCCGGCGCCGGCCACCATCACCGCGGCGGCCAGCCCGAGCAGCATGCGCGCCAGCGGCAGCGATGCCGACCTGCCCGCGGCCGCCACCGCGGCGAGGCCGAGCGGGATGGCAGCGTAGTAGGCCCACCGCTGCTGCAGGCAGAGCGGGCACGGTTGCAGCCCGCCGATCAGCTCGAACCCCCATGCCCCAGCGATGGTGGCGGTGGCAACGACGGTGAACACGGCGGCGGCGGCAATGACGGTCATGCGCAACGTGAACGTCCCGTATCCGGTCTCCGCCGCGTTATGCGCATCAGACGAGGTACTTCGCAACCACGAAGCCGCCGACGAGAAGGACGACGAACAGCGTCGCCAGCAGGCCCAGATAGCGTTCGATGAAGTCGCGAATCGGCGGGCCGAGCCAGTACAGCAGGCCGGCGACGAGGAAGAACCGGGCTCCCCGCGCCAGCACGCTTGCGACGATGAACACGCCGAGATCGAGCGCCGTCACGCCGCTTGCGATGGTGATGACCTTGTACGGAAACGGCGTGGTGCCGGCGATGAACACGATCCATGCCCCCCACTCGTTGTAGCGGTCGGCAAACGATTCGAAGGCTTCGGTGTAGCCGTACAGCGCGATCAGCGGCTGGCCAATCGTCTCGAACAGGAAATAGCCGATCGCATACCCGGCAAGCCCACCGATCACCGACGCCGCCGTGGCGATGGCGGCGTAGAGCCACGCCTTGGCCCGCTCGGCGAGCGCCATCGGGATCAGCATGACGTCGGGCGGGATCGGGAAGACCGAGCTCTCGATGAACGCCACGCCGGCCAGCGCCCACGCCGCATAGCGGTGGCGGGCGAGTTCCATCGTCCAGTCGTACAGCCGGCGCAGCATGGCGCGCGTTTACGCGCTTCGCAGCGCGAAGTCCATCGCGCCGCGGGCGTCAATCCGGTGAATAACCACGCTGGATCCGCATGTTGCCCTCGCGACAAGCGGCCCGCCCTCGACTAGCATTGCCGCGATGCCCGCACCCGCGCCACGCGAATTCGCCACCGGCTGCTGCATTGCCGGCGGCGGCCCGGCCGGCATGATGGCCGCCCTGTTGCTGGTTCGCGCCGGCATCCCGGTGACGGTGCTGGAAAAGCACGCCGATTTCCTGCGCGACTTCCGCGGCGACACCATCCATCCCTCGACGCTCGAGGTGATCGCCGAACTCGGCCTGCTCGACGACTTCCTCGCCCGTCCCCATCAGAAGGTTTCAAGCATCCGGGCGGCGATCGGCGATCAGTCGTTCGAGATCGCCGACTTCTCGCACCTGCCGACGCGCTGCCGCTTCATTGCCCTGATGCCGCAGTGGGACTTCCTCGACTTTCTCGCCGACAGCGCCCGCCGCTACCCCGGCTTCCGGCTGATGATGCAGGCCGAGGCAACGGGCCTGCTGCGCGATCAGGACCGGGTTACCGGCGTCGTCTCGCGGACCCCCGACGGCGACATTGCCGTCCGTGCCGATCTCGTCATCGCCGCCGACGGCCGTCATTCGACCTTGCGCGAGAAGGCCGGGCTGAAACCGGTCGTGCTCGGCGCGCCGATCGACGTCCTGTGGATGCGGCTGTCGCGCCGCGACAGCGACCCGGACGTTCCGGTCGGCCGGTTCGAGGCCGGCAGCCTGTTCGTGATGATCTATCGCGGCGATTACTGGCAGTGCGCGATGGTGATTCCCAAGGGCGGCTTCGAATCGATCCGCGCGCGCGGGATCGAGGCGTTCCGTGACGAGGTGGCGAGGCTCGCCAACTTCGGCGCCGACCGGGTGGGTGAGATCAGGAGCTTCGACGACGTGAAGCTGCTGACCGTCGCCGTCGACCGGCTCGAACGCTGGGTCGCGCCGGGCCTGTTGTGCATCGGCGACGCCGCCCATGCCATGTCGCCGATCGGCGGCGTCGGCATCAATCTCGCGATCCAGGATGCGGTTGCCGCCGCCAACATCCTCGCCGGGCCGCTGGCCGCCGGGCCGCCGCCGGTTCCGGTGCTGGAGCGGGTGGAGCGGCGGCGGCTGTTGCCGACCCGCCTCACCCAGTGGGCCCAGGTCCAGGTCCAGAACCGGATCCTCAAGCCGACGCTCGCGGCCACCAGCCGGCCGCGGCCGCCGCTTGTCGTGAAACTGCTTGACCGCTGCCCCGTGCTAAGGCGGATTCCGGCGCGGCTCATCGGCGTCGGCGTGCGGCCGGAACACGTCGAGACGCCCGGGTACAGGGGCGGTGCCGCCGCCACAGGCGATGGTTGACGGCCGGCACCACCCCCATATGATCGCTGTCGGCGCCCGGGACCGGCACGGCCGGTCCCGGGGCACATCATCGCGGATGTGGCGGAACCGGTAGACGCGCCAGACTCAAAATCTGGTTCCCGCAAGGGAGTGAGGGTTCGAGTCCCTCCATCCGCACCACTCACCCGAACGTCGCCGTGACGCCCGCCGGTGCCGCTCCCGGCCGGCCTCCGGCGAAACGTATCCTTTGGGGCGCGGAGGCGCTTGCGCCGCCCGCCATCCCGCCGCACACGAGGAGATGCCGCATGCCGCAGTCAACCCAAACCGATCGAAAGGTGGCCATCGTGACCGGTGCCGGACGCGGGATCGGCGCCGCCTGCGCGCGGGCACTGGCCGAACGCGGCTTCACCGTTGCCCTGATGTCGCCGTCCGACCGCAGTATCCGCCTCGCCGAGACCCTGGGCGGTTACGGCCGGCAGGGCTCGGTCCTGTCGCGCGAGGATCTGTCCGCTCTCGTCTCCGACGTCATGGCGCGCTACGGGCGGATCGATGCGGTGGTCAACAACATGGGCCACGGCGGCGGCCTGCCCGAGGAGGTTCCGACGCTCGGATACGATGCCGACTTCGAGGGTTCGGTGCTCGATATCCCAGACGAGGTCTGGCACGAGAGCCTCGACATGTACGTGCTCAGCGTGGCGGCCATGGCGCGCCTGGTCACCCCGATCATGATCGACCAGGGCGGCGGCTCCATCGTCAACATCTCGTCGCCCAACGCGATCGAGCCGCGCCAGATGTATCCGATGAGCGCACTGCGCGGCGCGCTGCACAGCTTCACCAAGCTCTATGCCGACCGCTATGCCCGCCACAATGTCAGGATGAACAACCTGCTGCCCGGCTTCTGCGAGAACGTCGCGCTGTCGGAGCGCGCGATACGCGACATCCCGATGGCGAGGCCGGCTGCGTTCGGAGAGATTGCAAGCGTGTGCGCGTTTCTTGCGTCCGCCGAGGCGAGCTATCTCACCGGCCAGAACATTCTCGTCGACGGCGGCGTCAACCGTGCAGTACGCTGAACGCGCGGCATTGGCTTGCACTCCGCCCCGCCGGCTGCGGCCGCAGCGTGCCGGCGGACCCGATGCAACAGGCAGGACCCCCGCCCCATGACCGAGCCCGCCCTCCGCGGCGTCTTCGCCCCCGTGCTCACGCCGTTCGGCGCCGACCTGGCGCCCGACCCGGATCGCCTCGTCGCGCTGTGTCGCCGCCTGCTCGATGACGGGGTCGGGCTCGCGCCGTTCGGCACCACGTCCGAGGCCAACTCGCTCGGGGTGGACGAGCGCATGGACCTGCTCGATGCGCTGATCGATGCCGGCCTCGATGCCGCCCGCCTGATGCCGGGGACCGGTACCTGTGCGATCACCGATACGGTCCGGCTCACCGCCCACGCGGTCGCCCGCGGCTGCGCCGGCGTGCTGATGCTGCCGCCGTTCTACTACAAGGCGGTGAGCGACGACGGGCTGTATGCCGCCTTCGCCGAGACCATCGAGCGCGTCGGCGATGCCCGCCTCAGGATCTGCCTCTACCACATTCCGCCGGTGAGCCAGGTACCGGTGACGCTCGCCCTGATCGAACGGCTGGTGACCGCCTATCCCGATACCGTCGTCGGCATCAAGGACAGTTCCGGCGACTGGAACAACACCGCCGCGGTGCTCGACGCCTTCCCGCAGCTGGCCGTGTTCCCCGGCAGCGAGACGTTCCTGCTCCACGGCCTGCGCCATGGCGGCGCCGGCTGCATTTCCGCTACCGCCAATGTCAATCCGGCGGCGATCCGCGCGCTCCATGACAACTGGCAGACCCCCGACGCGGCGGCCCGGCAGGCGGATCTGGACCGGGTCCGGGCGGCCTTCCAGCGGCGGCCGATGATACCGGCGCTCAAGGCGATGACGGCGCGCCTCGCCGGCGATCCCGACTGGCGGCGGGTCCGTCCGCCGCTGGTCGAGCTCGACCGCGACGACGAGCTGGCGCTCGCCGCCGAACTCGAGGGGCTCGGCTTCGCAGCGGGCGCACTGGCGGCCGTCTGAGCGAGGGCTGGCCGCTTGGGATAACCGGCGGCGGCGGGCTTTACGGCACCGGGCGGTTTGTGGAAAGGTCCGCCGTCATGCGCGCGGGGGCGGCAACGGGCGTGTCCGGGCGGGCTGCGGGCAGTCGAGCAGAGGGGTAGTTCCGTGCATCGTATGGTGTTGGTCGCAGTGCTGGCCGTTGCCGCCGCGGTATTCGGTCTCCGTCCGGGCGACGCGGTGGCGGGCCCCGGCCTCGTGTTCGACGCCCGCACCGGCAACGTGCTCTATGCCGAGGACGCCGGCCGGGTGTGGTATCCGGCCTCGCTCACCAAGATGATGACCGCCTACATCGTGTTCCGGCAGATCGAGGCGGGGCGGCTGTCGCCGAACAGCGAGATCGTCATCTCCGCCAATGCCGCCGCCCAGCCGCCGAGCAAGATCGGCCTGCCCGCCGGCACCGCCATCTCCGTCGACTTCGCGTTGCGCGCGCTTCTGGTACGGTCCGCCAACGACATCGCGGTAACGATCGCCGAGAACCTCGCCGGATCGGAAACCGCGTTCGTCCGCCACATGAACGAGGTGGCACGGGCACTCGGCATGAGCGGGACCTACTACGCGAACCCGCATGGCCTTCCCGACATCCGCCAGGTCACCACCGCCCGCGACATCGGCATCCTGGCCCGCGCGATCATCCACCAGTTCCCGGACCAGCTTCACTATTTCGCCGAGCCGCACGTCAAGGTCGGCGACCGCGTGCTGGGCAACCGCAATTCCCTCCTGAAGACGATGGAGGGCGCCGACGGGATGAAGACCGGCTTCATCTGCAATTCCGGCTACAACCTGGTCGCGACGGCGACCCGCAATGGCCGCAAGCTGGTCGCCGTGGTGCTCGGCGAGACGTCCGCCAATGCCCGCAACGAGCGGGCGGCAACCCTGCTCGAAGCCGCCTTCGCACGGGCGGCCGGGCATAACCTCTCGTTTTCCTCCCGGCCGGTCAGCGCCATTTCCAACGGCGGGCTGGTTGCCGCGCCCGAGGATCTCGGTGCCGTCGTCTGCAACCGCGATCTCGAACTGCCGCCATCCCCGGCCGACAGGGTGAAGGCGTGGTCGGTGGTGCTGGCGGAAGCCGACAGCGTGAAGGCGAGCACCGATCTTCTGCGCAAGCGGCTGATGCCGTTGCGCGGCGTGTTCTATGGCGGGCACACCGCAGTGGTGAAGTCGCCGTTGACCGGGCGCTACGCGGCGCTGGTGCACGGCCTGGACGCCGACCAGGCGCGCGCCGCCTGCAGCACCGCATCCGCCTGCCGGGTGCTCGAACCGGACACCTTCCAGCGTGCGATCGCCGCCGCCCGCGCCGCCGAGCAGGAGGCAAGGCGCCAGCAGGAGGCCAGGAAGAAACCGCAGGCAGAAAAGCCCCAGGCCAGGGGCAACGCCAAGCCGGCGCCGAAGCCGAAGGCCGCGCGCGATCCGGTGCCGGCACAGGCGAGCGTACCGGTACCGGCGTCGCCGCCGCAGGCGCTCAACCCGGCCGCCGAGACCCCGTCGATCCCGAAGGCCAGCGTCACCCCGGGGTGGAACACCGAGCGATGGCCCTCAGGCCTGCGCCACTGGGACCGGCGCTGACGCGGGTCCTGTCCGGCGGATCCGCCGCATGACTGCCCGGACCTGGGCCGGCGTCCTCGTCGCCCTGGTCTCCGCCGGCCTCTACGGCCTCATCCCGCCGCTCGCCCGGCTCGGCTTCGAACACGGCGTTCCGCCGCACGACGCGGTGGCGATCCGCACCGTCGGCCTCCTCGCCGTCTCCGGCCTTCTCGTCGCCCTGTTCGGTTCCGCCCCCTCGGTCCCGCGCCGCGGCTGGCCATGGCTCGCGGCGCTGAGCCTGAGTTCGGCATCGGTGAGCATCTGCTACCTGTCGGCCGTCAGCTTCATCTCGGTCGGGCTTGCCGTCATCGTCTTCTATACTTTTCCGATCGTCGTGCTGCTGCTGTCGCCGCTGCTCGAGGGCCGGCCGATCGGCTGGACCCGGCTCGGCCTCGCGCTGATGGCGTTCGCCGGCCTCACCGTGGCGATCGGGCCGTCGCTTGCCGCGCTCGACTGGCGCGGGCTGGCGCTGGCCGGCGTGGCGAGCCTCAGCGCCACCGCCCAGTTCTTCAGCGCCCGCGGCATCTCGCGCTGCGTGGCGAGCGACGAGGTTCACGTGTTCTGGACCCACCTGGTCATGACGCCGGTGCTGGTAGCCACCGCCTTCGTCCTCAACGGCGCCCCCGCCCTCGCCGCGTTCGCACCCGGCCACGCGACCGCGATCGGCATCGTTGCGCTGGCCGGCCTGTGCCTGAGCTATGTCGGCGGTTACCTGACCCAGATGCGGGCGCTCCGGCAGGCGCCGCCGTCGGCTGTCGCGCCGATATTCAACATCGAACCGGTCGTCTCCCTCGCCGTCGCCGGGACGTTCCTCGGCGAGACCCTGACCGCCAACCAGTATGCCGGCGGGGCGCTGGTCGTGCTGGCGCTCCTTCTCTCCGGCCTCATCCGCCGCCGCCATCCCCTTGCCGCCGGCCCCGCCGCGGTGCAAGCTGGCGGCGAGGACACTCCGGAAGAGTCATGCACCGCAACCCCGCACGAGAACCGCCCGCGCCGATCCCGGTAAGCGTCGTCACCGGCTTCCTCGGCAGCGGCAAGACCAGCCTCCTCAACGCCATGCTGCATGACGGCGCCCTCGCCGACGCCGTCATGATCATCAACGAGTTTGGCGAGATCGGCATCGACCACGTGCTGGTCGAGACCGCCGACGAGGACATCGTCGAGATGGCGAGCGGATGCCTCTGCTGCACCATCCGCGGCGACCTGATCAACCGGCTGGAGGATCTCCTGCGCCGGCGCGACAACGGCCGCATCAGGCCGTTCACCCGGGTCGTCATCGAGACCACCGGGCTCGCCGATCCGGCACCGGTGCTGCACACGATCATGAACCATCCGTACCTGGTGCTGCGCTACCGTCTTGACGGCGTGATCGCGGTCGTCGACGCGGTCAACGGTCAGTCGACCCTCGACGCCCATGCCGAGGCGGTGAAGCAGGTGGCGGTGGCGGACCGGCTGGTGCTCACCAAGACCGATCTCCTCGACGGCGATGGCGACCCGAGGCTCGCGGCGATCCGCCGCCGGCTTGCGGCACTCAACCCGGCGGCGCCGTTGCTCGACGTACGCAGGGGCGAGGCGGTGCCGGCGCGGCTCCTCGATGCCGGCCTGTACGATCCCGAGACCCGGTCGCCGGACGTGGCGCGCTGGCTGCGCGACGAGGCCTATGGGGACCATGACCACGCCCACGGTCACGCTCATGACGTCAACCGCCACGACGACCACATCCGCGCCTTCTCGGTGGTCTCCGACGAGGCGATCGGCATCGACGGGTTCAATCTCTTCCTCGAGCTGCTGGCCTCCTACCACGGGCCCAACCTGCTGCGGCTGAAGGGGATCGTGAAGCTTGCCGAGCAGCCCGACCGCCCGGTCGTCGTGCACGCCGTCCAGCACGTGTTCCACCCGCCGGTCGAGCTCGACGCCTGGCCCGACGACGACCGGCGCACCCGGCTGGTGTTCATCACCCGCGACATGGACAGGAACGAGGTCGCCGGCCTGCTGCAGGCGTTCACCGGCCGCCTGAGCCTCGACCCGCGAGTGTTCTCCGCCGACGACACGCTGTCGTTGCGGAACGGTTAGACGGTCACTTCCGGCGGATGTGGAACACCAGCGTGCCGTCGTCGCGGGTCTCGGCACCGATCAGCTCATGGCCGCTTTCGTTGCAGAAGTGCGGAAAGTCGATCGACGCCGCCGGATCGGTCGCCTCGACCGTCAGGACCGCGCCCGACGGCATCGCCGACAGCCGCTTTCGCGCCTTCAGCACCGGCAGCGGGCACATCAGCCCGCGGACGTCGAGAAATCCATCGTTTGCTGGCATATCTTTCTCTGGTATACCAGTGGGCATGACGAGACCGACCGGTGGCGGTTTTGTCAGGGAATGTGCCGCCGGGGCGCCAGTGGCGCAAGTTGCCGGGCGTCACTATAGTGATCGCCTGCCAGGGCGCAAACGCAGCGTACGCATGATCGAAACCTTTCAGCCGGCACCTCACCAATCATGAACAAGCACCACGATCCATCCGATTTCCGGCCGATCCGGCCCGGCCGCCCGTCGGGGCGGCGCCGGTCGCGCCCGTTTCCCAAGGGCCGCATGGTCGACCCCGAGGCGCTCGAGGAGATCCATGCGCTTCTCGGCGACCGTCCGCGGCGCCGCGACCTCCTCATCGAGCACCTGCATCTGATCCAGGATACCTACGGCCACCTGTCGGCCGCCCACCTGCGGGCGCTGGCGCGCGACATGAACCTTCCCCAGGCCGAGGTCTTCGAGGTCGCCACCTTCTACCATCACTTCGACGTGGTGAAGGAAGGCGAGACGCCGCCGCCTGCGGTGACCATCCGCGTCTGCGACAGTTTGTCCTGCGCCATGCAGGGGGCCGAGCGGCTGCTCCGGGAACTGCAGACGAGGGCGCCCGAGGACGTTCGCGTCGTGCGGGCGCCCTGCATGGGCCGCTGCCAGTCGGCCCCGGTGGCCGCGGTCGGCCACAACCACATGGACCAGGTGACCGCCGACGGCGTTCTCGCCGCTGCGCGCGAGCGCCGGACCACGCCCGAGATCCCCGCCTTCCAGTCGTATGCCGACTACGTGAAGGAAGGCGGCTTCTCGATGCTGAAGGACTGTCGCGCCGGCAAGCAGACGCCGGACGACGTCATCGACACCCTGGCCGAGGCAGGACTGCGCGGCCTCGGCGGCGCCGGCTTCCCGTCCGGGCGCAAGTGGCAGTTCGTGCGCGCCGGCCAGGCGCCGCGCTACCTCGCCATCAACGCCGACGAGGGCGAGCCCGGCACCTTCAAGGACAGGTATTACCTCGAAACCCGCCCGTTCCAGTTCCTCGAGGGCGCGCTGATCGCGGCGTGGGGCGTCGACGCGGCGAAGATGTTCATCTACCTCCGCGACGAGTATCCCGCCGCCCGCCACATCCTTCTCGACGGCATCGCCACGCTGGAGCGCGAGGGCATCGTCGAGCCCGGCTACATTGACCTTCGCCGCGGCGCCGGCGCCTACATCTGTGGCGAGGAATCGGCGATGATCGAGTCGATCGAGGGCAAGCGCGGGATGCCGCGCCACCGGCCGCCGTACGTCGCCCAGGTGGGCATCTTCGGCCGGCCGACCCTCGCCCACAACGTCGAGACCGTCTACTGGATGCCGGCGATCCTCGCCAACGGGCCGGAGTGGTTCGCAAGCCAGGGCAAGCCGGGGCACAAGGGCCCGCGCTCGTATTCGGTCTCCGGCCGGGTCAGGGAACCGGGCGTGAAGCTTGCCCCCGCCGGCATCACCGTGCGCGAGCTGATCGAGGAGTACTGCGGCGGCATGGCCGACGGCCACACCTTCAAGGGCTACCTTCCCGGCGGCGCGTCGGGCGGCATCCTGCCCGCCTCGATGGCCGACCTGCCGCTCGACTTCGGCACCCTCGAACAGTACGGCTGCTTCGTCGGCAGCCACGCCGTTGTCATCCTGTCCGACAAGGACGACATGAGTTTCGTGGCGACCAACCTTCTCAGGTTCTTCGAGGACGAGTCGTGCGGCCAGTGCACGCCCTGCCGCGTCGGCTGTGAGAAGGCGGTGAAGCTGATGAAGGACGGGGCCTGGGACAGGCCGCTCCTCGAGGAGCTGTCGGCGGCGATGGTCGACGCCTCCATCTGCGGGCTGGGCCAGGCGGCGCCGAACCCGATCCGGGCGGCGATGAAATACTTCCCCGAGGACGTCGGCGCGGCATCGGACGATATCCCCGAAGCCACCGGCCAGGACCGGGCGAACTGACCACGCGGAGAGATTTGGCATGACTGAGAGGATCAGGTTCGAGCTGGACGGGCGCGAGGTCGAGGCGGCCGCCGGAGAGTCGATCTGGCAGGTAGCGAAGCGCGAGGGCATCGCCATCCCGCACCTGTGCTGGAAGGACGCTCCGGGCTATCGCGCCGACGGCAATTGCCGCGCCTGCATGGTCGAGATCGAGGGCGAACGCGTGCTCGCCGCATCATGCATCCGCTCGCCCACCGAGGGCATGAAGGTCAGGACCGCATCCGAACGCGCCGTCAAGGCGCGCGAGATGGTGATGGAGCTCTTGCTGGCCGACCAGCCGGAGCGCGCCGACGCCCATGACGCGGTCTCGCCGTTCTGGCGCTGGGCCGACGCCATGGGGGTGGAGGTCTCGCGCTTCCCGCAGGGCGAACGTCCCGAGGAAGACATGTCTCATCCCGCCATGGCGGTGAACCTCGACGCCTGCATCCACTGCAATCTCTGCGTCCGCGCCTGCCGCGAGGTGCAGGTCAACGACGTCATCGGCATGGCCTGGCGCGGCCCCCACCAGAAGGTGGTGTTCGACTTCGACGACCCGATGGGGGCGTCGACCTGCGTCGGCTGCGGCGAGTGCGTGCAGGCGTGCCCCACCGGCGCGCTGATGCCGAAGTCGATCGTCGACGTTGCCTCCGGGCGCGGCACCCGCGCCGTCGACGCCGAGGTGAACAGCGTCTGCCCCTATTGCGGCGTCGGCTGCCAGATCACCTACAAGCTGCGCGACGGCAAGATCGCCTATGTCGAGGGCGCCCCCGGTCCGGCCAACGAGAACCGGCTGTGCGTCAAGGGCCGGTTCGGCTTCGACTACGTGGCGAGCCCCGAGCGGCTCACCGTGCCGCTGATCCGCCGCGAGGGCGTCGCCAAGTCGGTGGAACCGAACATGGACCCGTCGCGACCGCTCGAATGGTTCCGCGAGGCGACCTGGGAGGAGGCGCTGGATCTCGCCGCCCGCGGCCTGAAGGAGATCCGCGACACCCACGGCAAGAGGGCGCTCGCCGGCTTCGGCTCGGCCAAGTGCTCCAACGAGGAAGCCTACCTGTTCCAGAAGCTGGTGCGCACCGGGTTCGGCTCCAACAACGTCGACCACTGCACCCGTCTGTGCCACGCCTCGTCGGTCGCCGCGCTGATGGAGACGATCGGCTCCGGTGCGGTCACCGCGCCGTTCAACGCGGTCGCCGACTCCGACGTCATCATCGTCATCGGCGCCAACCCGACCGAGAACCACCCGGTCGCCGCGACCTACTTCAAGCAGGCCGCCAAGCGCGGCGCCTCGCTCATCGTCATGGACCCGCGCGGCCAGGCGCTGAAGCATCACGCCAAGTACATGCTGCAGTTCAAGCCCGGCGCCGACGTCTCCATGCTCAACGCGATCATGCACGTGATCGTCGAGGAGGAGCTCTACGACCGCCAGTACATCCAGGCGCACACCGAGGGCTTCGAGCGTCTCAGGGCGCACCTTGCCGACTATTCGCCCGAGAAGATGGCCGACATCTGCGGCATCGACCCGGACACCCTGCGCGCGGTCGCCCGCGAGTACGCCACCGCCAATGCCGCCATCATCTTCTGGGGCATGGGCGTCTCGCAGCACACCCACGGAACCGACAACTCGCGCTGCCTGATCTCGCTCGCGCTGATGTGCGGCCACGTCGGCCGCAAGGGCACCGGCCTGCATCCTCTGCGCGGCCAGAACAACGTCCAGGGCGCGTCCGACGCCGGCCTCATCCCGATGATGTACCCGGACTACAAGAGCGTCGCCGCGGCCCCGGTCCGTCAGCGGTTCGAGGCGCTGTGGGGCACCGAGCTCGATCCGGAGCCCGGCCTGACCGTCGTCGAGATCATGAACGCCATCCACGCCGACGAGATCCGCGGCATGTACATCCTCGGCGAGAACCCGGCAATGTCCGATCCCGACCTCTCGCACGCGCGCGCTGCGCTGGCGAAGCTCGAGCACCTAGTGGTGCAGGACATCTTCCTCACCGAGACCGCGATGTATGCCGACGTCGTCCTGCCGGCCACCGCGTGGCCGGAGAAGTACGGCACCGTGTCGAACACCAACCGCCAGGTGCAGATGGGACGCAAGGCGATCGAGCCGCCGGGCGACGCCCGGCCCGACTGGTGGATCACCCAGGAGATCGCCCGCCGCATCGGCCTCGACTGGAACTACGGCGGGCCGGAGGACGTGTTTGCCGAGATGAAGCAGGCCATGCCGTCGCTCGACAACATCACCTGGGAGCGGCTGGAGCGGGAAGGCTCCGTCACCTATCCCTGCGACGCGCCCGACAGGCCCGGCAACGACATCGTGTTCGGCGACCGGTTCCCGACCGAGTCCGGGCTCGGCAAGTTCGTGCCGGCCGCCATCGTGCCGCCGGACGAGCAGCCCGACGACGAGTACCCGATGGTGCTGACCACCGGCCGCCAGCTCGAGCACTGGCACACCGGGGCGATCACCCGCCGCGCCACCGCGCTCGACGCCCTCGAGCCGTCGCCGGTCGCCTCGCTCAACCCCGCCGATATCCGGCGGATGGGGCTCACGCCGGGCGACGCGGTGCGGGTGGCGACCCGCCGCGGCACCATCGAGCTCGAGGCCCGCGCCGACATGGCGGTGCCCGAAGGCGTGGTGTTCATCCCGTTCGCCTATGTCGAGGCGGCCGCCAACCTCCTGACCAACCCCGCACTCGACCCGTTCGGCAAGATTCCGGAGTTCAAGTACTGTGCCGCGCGGGTGGAGCCGGTTGGCGCGGAGAGGGCCGCGGCGGCGGAGTAGCGACCGCCCATGGACACGCCAGGCGCGACAGCGGAATTCGTCCTCGCCCCCGACCCGGACGACCCGAGGCTGTCGCGCCAGGTCCACGGCATTGACCAGGACGGCGCGCCGGTCGAGGTCTCGGTCGTCCACGAGCGTCCACTGACGCTGTTCCTGAACGGCCAGGAGATCGTCACCATGATGACGATCGGCGACCGGCCCGAGATGCTCGCCGTCGGCTACCTCCTCAACCAGAACATGCTGCGCCCCGACGACGAGATCACCGCGATCGAGCACGACGAGGAGCTCAACGTCGTGGTCGTGCGCACGACGCGCGAGACCGACTACGAGGAGAAGCTGAAGAAGAAGGTGCGCACGTCTGGCTGCGCCCAGGGCACCGTCTTCGGCGACGTGATGGAGCACTTCGAGACGGTCGAGCTCGACCGCGCGGCGGTGCTCAGGACCTCGTGGCTCTACGCGCTGACCAGGAAGATCAACACGAGGCCCTCGCTCTACCTGAAGGCCGGCGCCATCCACGGCTGCGTGCTGTGCGAGGAGGACCGGCCGCTGGTCTACATGGAGGACGTCGGCCGCCACAACGCGGTCGACAAGATCGCCGGCTACATGTTCCTGAACGGCGTGCGGCCGGAGAACAAGATCTTCTACACCACCGGCCGCCTGACCTCCGAGATGATCCTGAAGTGCGTGCTGATGCGCATTCCGATCCTGGTCTCGCGCTCCGGGTTCACCGCCTGGGGCGTCGATCTCGCCCGCCAGGCCGGGCTGACGCTGATCGGCCGCGCCCGCGGCCGGCGCTTCGTCGCCCTGTCCGGCACCGAGCGCATCGTCTACGACGCCGATGCCTCGCAGGTCGACGACGAGGACCGCAAATACCGGCGCAAGGCCGCCGAGCGCGACCCCGCGATCTGAGGCCACCCCGCCCCGCACTCTTTCGCCGGATACCTCCCGCGGCCGCGAGATCCTCGGGCGGTCGCCCGCGATGGCCGGATGCGGCCGCCCGGGTACCACGGCACCGGCGGAGCGAGCGGCCGCCAACGCAAGGAATGCC
>Ga0079224_100000677_pt1 | contig 35024 bp, 32 predicted proteins | sample Stecom2015_FD_80414 | JGI IMG/M metagenome (GOLD analysis project Ga0079224, IMG submission 80414) | Agricultural soil microbial communities from Utah to study Nitrogen management - Steer compost 2015 | ecosystem: Environmental > Terrestrial > Soil > Agricultural land | place: USA: Utah... | reverse complement strand
TGCCGAAGGGCTGGGAGTGGGGCGCGCTGTAAAAGTGGTGGGACGGTTCCACGCTGTGACGGCGGCGCGAGGGCTGGACTTGCCGATCGAGATCAGGACGGCGATCATGTCCTCGCTCAGCAGCCGGCTGAGATGGGTGGATACCTCGCGGCCGTGCGGCTTGCCGATTTACGCGACCATGACCACCGAGACGATGCGGTCGAATTCGCCGGTCAGTTCGCGGTAGTCGAGCAGCTTGAACTCGACCAGTCCCGTCAACCCTTGCGCCCGTGCCCGTTCGCAGGAAACCGCATACTGCTCCCTGGACAGCGTGAGGCCGGTGACGTGCACCCCGTAGGTTCTCGCCAGGTAGAGCGCGAGGCCGCCCCACCCCGAACCGATGTCCAGCACCGCCTGGCCTTCCTCGAGCCGGAGCTTGGCGGCGAGGTGCTGCTTCTTCTGCAGCTGCGCGAGGTCGAGGCCGTCGTCCCACGAGCGGAAGTAGGCGCAGGAATACTGCTGGTCGGGATCCAGGAACAGCCGGTAGAGCTCGCCCGAAAGATCGTAATGGTGCTCGACGTTGCGGCGTGCCGTGCCGATCTTGTTGACGATCTCGCGGCGGTAGAACCATTGCTTGAGCCGGCGTACCAGCTCCGATTCATCCGCCTCCAGGCGCGCCTGGCTCTCCAGCAGGATCTCCAGGAAGTCGCGGAGCGAGCCTTCCTCCAGCGTCAGCGTGCCGTCGGTGTAGGCCGCGCCGACGTGGAGGCTTGGATAGAGTACCAGCTTCCAGTGCAGACTGCGGTCATGCAGCCTGACCACCGCGCGCGGCGTGTCGGCGGTGTGGAAGTCGTGGCTTTTGCCGTCGGCATCGATCAGCGTGAGATGACCGTGCGACAGGATCCTCCTGAGCAGACGTGCCGCGAACATGCCGTCCCTTCAAGCTTGACAACGGCCACCGCCCCGAAGGGCGGCTGCCGTCCGGTCGATCGCTTGACTTTGCCACCAAAGACGCCGTCGCGACAAGGGTTCGGGACGCGCGCACCCGGCGGCTGCCGGTCAGGACCGGTCCGGTTCGCCGCTTTCCGCCGTTTCGCCTGCTTCGGCGTCGCCGTTCTGCGCCGGCTGGGTGTCGGTGGCGGCGTCCGGCGAGGCCTCCGGTGACAGGTTCTCGACGAGTTCCTGCTCGACTTCGCGGGCGATTCGCTCGTCCTCGAACACCTCCTCGGGCGACACCGCAGCCTCTTCCTCCTCTGCCGGCAGTTCGGCGAGGACGTCCTCTCCGCGGGCCTGCCGCTCCGCCTCCTCCTCGGTGCGGGCGACGTTCACCTGGATCGTCACCGAGACCTCCGGATGCAGCGAGACGCGAATGTCGTGCACGCCGAGCGTCTTGATCGGCCGGTCGAGGACCACCTGCGTGCGGCTCACCGAAACGCCGCCCTCGGTCACCCGGGTGGCGATGTCGCGGGTGGTGACCGATCCGTAGAGCTGTCCCGAATCGCCCGCCTGCCTCAGGATGACGAAGCTCTGGCTGTCCAGCCTGGCGGCGACGGCTTCGGCTTCCTTGCGCTGTTCGAGGTTGCGCGCCTCGAGCTGGGCGCGCTCGCGCTCGAACCGCTTGAGGTTCTCCTCGGTGGCCCGCAGCGCCATGTTCTTCGGCAGCAGGTAGTTGCGGGCATAGCCGTTCTTGACCCGGACGACGTCTCCCATCTGTCCGAGCTTCTCGATCCGTTGCAGTAGAATGATTTCCATCAGGGTCGCTCCTTGGATGTCCGAACCGTCATGTCGTGGCGGGAGGTCCGCCGGAAGTCGCTGCGCGGCGGGCACGCAGCCCGAGCACCAGTTCGGCCAGGCCGACCGATGCCAGTGCCGCGGCGGTGAGCCAGGAAAAGACGAAGATCGCGAAGTAGACGCCGGCGAGCAGCGGGGTCCGGCTCGGCGTGTCCGCGACCAGGAAGTGGATGACGGCAAGCCCGAGCAAGGCCAGGGCAAGCCCGAAGGTGGTGGCGAAGATGCCGGCGATGAGGCCGATCGTGCCGCCGAGGAAGACGCAGATCACCGCCACCAGGAATGCGATGGCGGCCTTTGGCGGCAGCACGAGTTCCCTGAACGGCGGCCACGGGCGTGGTGGCCGGCCCGACATGGCGAGCACCTTCGATGCCAGCCAGATGTTGAGCAGGGTGGCCAGCACCCACAGCGTCGCCGAGACCGGCAGGACCATGACGATGAAGGTGTCGATCACCCGGTCGATGCCGTTCGCGCCGCTCTGCTCGAGGCTTTCCCGCAGCGCCGGCTGGGCGTCGATCAGCCGGTTGAACAGCGCCCGCACGTTCTGTTCGAACTGGTCGGCGGTCGGCCCGAAGAACAGGATCGGCAACGCCACCAGCACGCCGCCGATGGCCGCGATCCAGACCAGCAGCCGTCCCGGCGGATACCACTCCCGCTGCTCGCCTGGACCGTCGGCGCCGTTCGCCCCGGCCGGGATCGGTCGCGACAGCAGGGCGAGGTACGACAAGACGACCGGTGGCAGCGCCTCGCTGACCAGGAACAGGAGGCCGGTTATCAGCCCGAGCACCACCGAGATCGCCAGCGTGCCGGCCAACGCGCCCGCCGCGGCTGCGTATGCGCCCCAGCCGAGCCCGGCGATGAACAGCGGCAGCGGCGCCAGGTAGAACAGCATCATCGACAGCGGCGACAGCGTCATCACGGAGCTGTAGAGCAGCGCCGTGACGAGGCCGGAGCCCGCGCCGATGAGGAGGTGGTTTGTCATGCCGTCAGCTGTCCCGCCTGAGAGCGGTTAGGAGCGGATCGTCGTCCGCCCCAACCGGAGACGTGCGTACGCTACTTCACGACGTAGGGCAGCAGCGCCAGGAACCGCGCGCGCTTGATGGCCCGCGCCAGCTCACGCTGCTTCTTGGCCGAGACCGCGGTGATCCGGCTCGGCACGATCTTGCCGCGCTCGGAGACGTACCGCTGCAGCAGCTTCACGTCCTTGTAGTCGATGGTCGGCGCATTGGCGCCGGAGAACGGGCAGGTCTTGCGCCGGCGGAAGAACGGACGACGCACGGGAACGTTCGGAATCGCCATCACGCGTTCTCCTCGACGGTCTCGGTTGGCTTGGCGGAAGCCTCGGACTGGCCTTCGGCCTGGTCGCTGCCGCTGTCGCGCGGCGCCCGCCGCTCGTCGCGGTCACGGCCGCCGCGCTCGCGATCGCGGTCGCGGCCGCCGCGCTGGCGCATCATCGCCGTCGGCTCAATTTCGTGTTCCTCGACCCGCAGCGTCAGGAACCGGATCACGTCGTCGTGGATCCGCATCTGCCGTTCCATCTCCGCGACCGCCTCGTGCGGCGCGTCGATGTTCATGAACTGGTAGTGCGCCTTGCGGTTCTTCTTGATCTTGTAGGCAAGCGACCGCAGGCCCCAGTATTCGGTCTTGCCGACGCTGCCGCCGTTCTCCTCGAGAACGGCTTTGAACTGCTCGAGCAGGGTCTCGACCTGTGCCGCCGAAACATCCTGTCGAGCCATGAAGACATGCTCGTAGAGTGGCATGGGCTGTGAGCCTTTCCTGTTGTTCGTCCGGCTCCGGCGCCGAGCCCCTTTCGAGCCCCGGAAAGGCTCAAACAGGAACATCAAAAGAGCGGAGACACCGGAAGACGGGCACTTTGCCCTGCCGCCAGCGCGGCCTTCCGTTCAGCCCCCAACCGGAGCACCCTGTTCGGGATGGGGTTCATATAGACGAAGACGGCGGCAGCGCAAGCCTTTTGCTGTGGTGCGGGCGACGCCCCGTCCTTGACACTCCGTCGCAATGTCATGATCGTGCATCGCCCGGCGGGCGGTGAAAGTGGAGTCTGGCAGGCGGAAGATGACGGTTGCGTTGACATTCCCGGGCCAGGGCAGTCAGCAGGTCGGCATGGGCCAGGCCCTGGCCGAGGCGTTCGTCCCGGCGCGCGAGGTGTTCGAGGAGGTGGACGAGGCCCTGTCCCAGCACCTGTCCCGCATCATGTGGGAAGGGCCGCCGGAGGACCTGACGTTGACGGAAAACGCCCAGCCGGCGTTGATGGCGGTCGGCATGGCGGTGTTCCGGGTGCTGGAGCGCGAATGCGGCCTCGACATGGCGAAGGTTGGCTTCGTCGCCGGTCACTCGCTCGGCGAGTACTCCGCGCTCGCTGCCGCCGGCACCTTCTCGCTTGCCGACGCCGCGCGCCTTCTGAAGCTGCGCGGGCGGGCCATGCAGCAGGCGGTGCCCGTGGGCGAAGGTGCGATGGCAGCACTGCTCGGGCTCGACCTCGCCGAGGCGGCGCAGGTCGCCGAGGAGGCTGCGGGCGGCGGCGAGGTATGCCAGCCGGCCAACGACAACGCGCCCGGCCAGGTCGTCGTCAGCGGCCACAGGGAAGCGGTGGAACGCGCCATCGAGATTGCGAAGGAAAAGGGCGCCAGGCGGGCGATCCTGTTGCCGGTGAGCGCACCCTTTCATTGCGCGCTGATGCAGCCGGCGGCCGACGCCATGGCCGAGGCGCTGGCCGAGGCCGAGATGCGTGATCCGGCGGTGCCGCTGGTGGCCAACGTGACGGCGGCGCCGGTGACCGACGCGGCGGCGATCCGCGACGGGCTGGTCGAGCAGGTGACGGCGATGGTGCGCTGGCGCGAGTCGGTGGCATACATGGCCGGCGAGGGGATCGGGCGGATGCTGGAACTCGGCCCCGGCCGTGTACTGAGCGGGCTTGCCAGGCGAATCGCGCCCGACGTCGAGGCGATCGCCGTCGGTACGCCCGAGGATATCGAGGCCGTTGCCGATCGGCTTTGAGATGGCAACCGGGAGAGGAGAGGCCGGGACATGTTCGATCTGTCGGGCAAGACGGCGCTGGTGACGGGCGCCAGCGGTGGTATCGGCGCCGCGATCGCCAGGGCGCTGTACGGGCAGGGCGCCGCGGTCGCCCTCTCCGGCACCAGGGTGGAGGCCCTGGAGGCGCTTTCGCAGGAACTGTCGGGCGCGCCGGTGTTGCCGTGCGATCTTGCCGATCGCAGCGCGACCGACGCCCTCGTTCCGAAGGCCGAAGAGGCGCTTGGCGGCGTCGACATCCTGGTGAACAACGCCGGCCTCACCCGCGACAACCTGTTCCTGCGCATGAAGGACGAGGAGTGGGATCAGGTGATCGCGGTCAATCTCACCGCGGGCTTCCGGCTTGCCCGCGCCGCACTGCGCGGCATGATGAAGCGCCGCTTCGGCCGAATCATCGGCGTCGGCTCGGTCGTCGGCCACACCGGCAATCCCGGCCAGGCGAACTATGCCGCATCGAAGGCCGGCCTCGTCGGCATGACCAAGGCGCTCGCCCACGAGGTCGCCTCGCGCGGGATCACGGTCAATGCCGTGTCGCCCGGCTTCATCGAGACGCCGATGACCGACGCGCTCGACGAAAGGCAGCGCCAGGCGATCCTCGCCACCATTCCCGCCGGGCGCCTCGGCGCCCCCGCCGAAGTGGCTGCCGCGGTGGTCTATCTGGCAAGCGACGAGGCCGCATACATGACCGGCCAGACCCTTCACCTGAACGGCGGAATGGCCATGATCTGAGCAATTTTGCCGCCGCACCCGAAGTCTGGCAAACGCAGATGAACTGTGTTAGGTAGCGCGCCAGTTTCTTCGGCCCGGGTGCGGTTTCAGGGTCGAGCCCGCAAAGAGGGGCGACTCTCCGGCACGTCACATTCCTGTTGACTTGTGACCTGCCCCCCAATCACACATTGCCGGGAAGGCTGTATCAGAGGATTGCGATATGAGCGATGTTGCGGATCGGGTAAAGAAGATCGTTGTGGAGCACCTGGGGGTCGAGGCCGACAAGGTCAGCCCCGAGGCGAGCTTCATTGACGACCTTGGGGCGGACAGCCTGGATACCGTCGAGCTCGTGATGGCATTCGAGGAAGAGTTTAGTATCGAAATTCCCGACGATGCCGCCGAGACGATCCAGACGGTCGGAGACGCGATTAAGTTCATCGAAGCCAACGCTTCTTCCTGACCGGTTCCACCTTCCTCGATCCGCGCGCGGCAGGATCATTGCAGATCAGGCACTCGGGGGTTTGGCGCGACCGTGGTGACGCGACCATGATGCACCTCTTGTGCCGCTGACGAGGTGCGAATGCGTAGAGTCGTCATCACTGGCCTGGGCATGGTTTCGCCTCTCGCCTCCGGTGTCGAAGCGACCTGGCGGCGGTTGCTCGAATCGCGGTCCGGCGCGGCCCGCATCGAAAACTTCGACGTGTCAGACCTGGCGGCACAGATCGCCTGCCAGGTTCCCCGCGGCGATGGCTCCGACGGCACCTTCAATCCCGACGACTGGATGGAGCCCAAGGAGCAGCGCAAGGTCGACGACTTCATTCTCTACGCGGTTGCCGCGGCGGCCCAGGCGGTCGAGGATTCGGGCTGGAAGCCGGAAGACTACGAGGATCAGATCCGCACCGGCGTCCTGATCGGGTCGGGAATCGGGGGTCTGATCGGCATCGAGCAGACATCGCTGCTGCTGGCCGAACGCGGCCCGCGGCGCGTCAGCCCGTTCTTCATCCCCGGCCGCCTGATCAACCTGGCGTCCGGCTACGTCTCCATCCGCTACGGCTTCAAGGGACCGAATCACGCCGTGGTGACCGCCTGTTCGACGGGCGCCCATGCCATCGGCGACGCGTCGCGGATGATCGCCCTGGGCGATGCCGACGTCATGGTGGCGGGCGGCACCGAGGCCGCCGTCTCGCGGCTCGGCATCGCCGGCTTCGTCGCCTGCAAGGCGCTGTCCACGAACTTCAATGACGAGCCGGAACGCGCCTCGCGGCCGTATGACCGCGACCGCGATGGCTTCGTCATGGGCGAGGGAGCGGGCGCGGTCGTGCTCGAGGAGCTCGAGCACGCCAAGGCCCGCGGCGCGCGGATCTACGCCGAGGTGATCGGCTACGGAATGTCCGGCGACGCCTACCACATCACCGCGCCCGCCGAGGACGGCGACGGGGCGTACCGGTCGATGCAGGCGGCGATCAGGAACGCCGGCATCTCGGTGACCGACATCGACTACATCAACGCCCACGGGACCTCGACGCCGCTCGGCGACGAGATCGAGCTACGCGCCGTCGAGCGCCTGTTCGACAAGCCGTCGAACAGCCTGTCGATGTCGTCCACCAAGTCGGCGATCGGCCATCTCCTGGGCGCCGCCGGCGCGGTCGAGGCGATCTTCTGCGTGCTCGCCATCCGCGACGGCGTCGCCCCGCCGACGCTCAATCTCGACAATCCTTCGGTCGACAGCTGGATCGACCTCGTTCCCCACAAGCCGCGCAAGCGCGAGATCAACACCGTCCTTTCCAATTCGTTCGGCTTTGGCGGCACCAACGCGTCGTTGATCTTCCGCGCGGTGGATGGATAACCTCGACGGCGCGGAGCGCGTGGCGGTGGCCCACTGCCGCACGATCGCCAGAATCGTCGTGGTGGATATGGCGTGATGCGTCGCCTCGGAGGACTGCTGACCGGCCTGTTCCTGCTGACGTTCCTGCTCGTGGTGGCGGTGGGAGCGGTCATCCTGTTTTTGCAGACGCGGTTCGAGGCGCCGGGGCCGCTGACCGAGGACCGGGTGATCCTCGTCGAGCCGGGCCGCGGCATGAGCGGCATTGCCAGGCAGCTCGAGGACGAAGGCATCGTCTCCGACCAGCGCATCTTCATGCTCGGTGTGCTGGCCCACCGACAGAACGGCAACCTCAAGGCCGGCGAATACGAGATCGCCGCCCACGCCAGCATGAAGCGGGTGATGAACACGCTGGTCGCCGGCAAGTCGATCCAGCACCGGCTGACCATCCCCGAGGGGCTGACCACCGAGCAGATCCTCGCCCGGATCGAGGCCCATCCCGCGCTCGAGGGCGAGATCGTCGACCGGCCGCCGGAAGGCTCGCTCCTGCCCGACACCTATCTGTTCACCCGCGGGGTGACACGCCAGGAAATCGTCGACCGGATGCGCGCCGCCCAGCGCGCCGTGTTGCGGGAACTGTGGGCGAAGCGGTCGCGCTCGCTGCCGCTGGCGACGCCGGAGGAGGCGGTCATCCTTGCCTCGATCGTCGAGAAGGAAACCTCGGTTCCCGAGGAACGGGCCCGCGTCGCCGCCGTGTTCGTCAACCGCCTCAAGCGGCGGATGCGCCTGCAGTCGGATCCGACCATCATCTACGGCATCGTCGGGCCGAAGGGCGCGCTCGGCCGGCCGCTGACCAAGGCCGACATCGCCACCCACACGCCCTACAACACCTACCGGATCGACGGCCTGCCGCCGACGCCGATCGCGAACCCCGGCCGCGACGCGCTGGCCGCGACGCTGGCGCCCGAGGACACCGACGCGCTCTACTTCGTCGCCGACGGCTCCGGCGGCCACGCCTTCGCGACGACGCTCAGCGAGCACAACGCCAACGTCGGAAAGTGGCGGGTCATCGAGCGGGCGCGCCGCGAAGCCCGGGCCGCGGCCGAAGCCGACGACGGCGCCGGCGAGGGCGGGGAAGCGGAGGCCGAAGCGCCCGCCGCGTCCGATGATGCCGCCACCGAACCGGCGACAGACGCCGAGCCCCTGTCGGCCGATGGGGCCGAGGGCGACGCGGCAGCCGGTGACGACAGCACGACCGACGCTGCGGCGCCGGCCGGTTCGGCATCGGAGGATGATGACCGGACGGCGGGCGAGCCGCCCGCCGCCGGCAACGCCGGCGACACCGTCGGCGACGCCCCTGCGGACGGCCTCGCCGACACCATTCCCGACGCGGCCCCGGCCCCCGGAGAGACCGGATCCGACTCCACCGACGCCACGACGCCGGTGCCGCAGGACAAGCCGAAGCCGGCCGCCGGCGACAGCGCCGGCAGTGACACCGGCAGTGGCTCCGGCGACGAGGCGGCGACACCGGCGGCGGCTTCCCGGCGGCAGCCGGCGACGGGGGCGGCGGCGGTGCCGATCCCGCGCCCGCGGCCGCCGCGGCCGACCCGGTCGGGGGCCACCGGGTCCGGCGGCGAACTGGAACGCGTGGCGCTGCCGGCAATCGCGGCCGACTGACGGTAACGGACCAGCGATACGCCATGCCTGCCATGCCTGCGCCGCGCATCGGGCTTTTCTCCGGCCGCGACGCCTTCTAGACTGCGGCCGGCGGGGCGATTCTCCCGTTGCCGAATTTGCGCGCGATTCCATGACCTTATCCAGCATGACCGGCTTTGCGGCCGCCCGCGGCGAGGGCAACGGGATCCGTTGGCAGTGGGAGATCAAGACGGTCAATGGGCGCGGCCTCGACATCCGCTGCCGGCTGGCCCCGGGCTACGAGAGTCTCGAGCCGGAAGTGCGCGCGAGGGTCGGCCGCCGCATCGCCCGCGGTTCCTGCCACATGACGCTGCAGGTCCGCGGCGACCAGGCGGAGACGACGCTTCAGCTCAACGAGCAGGCGCTTGACCAGGTGCTGGCGGCGATCGACCGGCTCGCCGGCCGGATCGATGCCCCGCCGCCGCGGATCGAGAACATTCTCGCCATCAAGGGCGTCCTCGAGCCGCGCGAGCCGGACGAGACGGAAGAGGTCGCTGCCGCCCGCACCGAGGACCTGCTGGACGGGCTCGAACGGGCGCTGGCGGAGCTCGATCGCTCGCGGCGGGCCGAAGGCGGGCGCCTTGCGGCGGTCATCGCCGACCAGCTGCAACGGATCGAGGACCTGGTCGTCGAGGCGCGCGACTGCCCGGCCCGCACCCCCGATGCGATCAGGAGCCGCCTTGCGGAGCAGGTGCGCAGGCTCATGGACACCGGCGCCGAACTGTCCGAGGAACGGCTCCACCAGGAGGCGGCACTCATCGCCACCCGGGCCGACATCCAGGAAGAACTGGATCGGCTGTTCGGCCACATCGAGGCCGCTCGCGGGCTGCTTGAAGAATCAGCCCCGGTCGGCCGCCGGCTGGACTTCCTGAGCCAGGAGCTGAACCGCGAGGCGAATACCCTGTGCGCCAAGGCCAACGACGCGGCGCTGAGCGCCATCGGCCTGAACCTCAAGGCGGTGATCGATCAGATGCGTGAGCAGGTGCAGAATGTCGAATGAAGCCGCACCGGTCGTCGCCATTGACCGGCGCGGCCTCGCCCTCGTCCTGTCGTCGCCTTCGGGGGCGGGCAAGACGACGCTGGCCCGCCGGCTGCTGGCTTCGGACCGGCGGATCTCGATGTCGGTTTCGGTCACCACCCGCCCGCCACGCCCCGGCGAGGTCCACGGCTCTGACTATTTCTTCGTCAGCGACGACGAGTTCGAGCGGATGCGCGACGCCGGTGACCTTCTCGAATGGGCGCAGGTGTTCGGCCATCGCTACGGAACGCCCCGCGAGCCGGTTGAGGCGGCGCTCGGCAAGGGCAACGACGTGCTGTTCGACATCGACTGGCAGGGCACCCAGCAACTCGCCGATGCCATGGCCGGCGACCTGGTGCGGGTGTTCCTGTTGCCGCCCAGCGCCGAGGAACTGCGGCAGCGCCTGCTGCGGCGCGCCCAGGACCCGCCGGGGATCGTCGCCCGCAGGATGGCGGAGGCCGCCAGCGAGATCAGCCACTGGGCGGAATACGACTACGTGCTCGTCAATGACGACATCAACCGCTGCGTGGGCGAGGTGTCGGCCATCCTGCAGGCCGAACGCCTGCGCCGTACCCGGCGCGTCGGTCTCGTCGAGTTCGTGCGCCGGTTGCAGGAGGACCTCGGCCCGCGATAGGCTCGGCGTGATCACGCAAGGTACGCCGATGCCGGGACGGATGCGAACTGCAGGGTTGGCGCTGGCTTTCGCGGCGACGGCCGCATGGAGCGTCTCTGCCGGCGAGGTGCTGTCGGTGCGCGACGACTTCGAGCCGCCGGAACTGGACCGCTCGAAATGGGCGACCTTCCAGGCCCGCCCCGACAGCTACCGGATCGACCGGACCATCGTGGCGCAGGGCGAGGGCGCACTGGCGATAACCGTCGAACCGCACGACATCGGCTGCGAAGGCGCCTGCCAGCGAAACGAGATCCGCATCGCCAACGAGCTGCGTGTGCCGTTCGGCACCGACACCTGGTATGCGTTCAGCTTCCGCATCGAAGGCGACGTGCCGCGATTCGGCAGCCGGCGCTGGGTCATCGGCCAGTGGAAGGAAGACACCGACCGCAGCCCGTTCGTGGCCCAGCGCTACGACAACGGCGTCTTCCACATCACCGTGCAGGACGGCGAGTGCCGCCGTGTCATAGCCGCCGCGGAAGGCGACTACGAGCGCCTGGAAGCGTTCTTCCTGAGCGGGACCCTTCCCGGCAGCCCGTTCTTTTCCGCCAACCGGCGCTCCGTCGACGGCCTGACCTTCGTCGGCGATCCGCAACACTACGACTGCGTGGCCGACCTGACCCTCGAACTGGGCGACTCTGCCGTTCTCCCCGACCCGTACGGCCGCTGGGTCCGCATGGTCTATCACATTCGCGGTGGCCTCGACGGGCAGGGGCTGGTGGAGGTCTGGGCCGACGGGCGGTTCATCGTCCGGGTCCGCGGATCGATCGGCCATGCCGAGAAGTACGGGCCGAGCCAGTACTTCAAGATCGGCATGTACCGCGATCCGATGCCGGGTACCGCGACGGTCTATTTCGATGCCTTCCGGCGCGGCGCAAGCCGGGCCGAGGTGGAGATGCCGTGACGGCGCGCTGCAGGAGCGCGCCGGTCAGGGGGTGAGGACCACCCGTCCGAGCACGCGGCCGGCGCGCAAGTCGTTGAGCGCCTGGTCGGCGGCGGCGAGCGGCCTCAGTTCGACCGGGATCGGTGCGATCCGGCCCGAGCGCACGAGATCGAGCATCTCGCGGGCATCGGTCAGCGAACCGACGAAGGTGCCGACGATCCCGATCGCGCGCAGCGGAAACATCGGGATCGGCATCGACAGGCGACCGCCCATGAGGCCGGCAACCACCGCCGTGCCGCCTTTCCGCAGCGCTCCCTGGGCGAACGCGAGCGACGATTCGGCGCCGACGAAGTCGAGTGCCGCGGCAACGCCGCCGCCTGTTGCCTTGAGGGTGGTCTTGCGCGCGGTCTCGTCCGCGGGATCCAGCGCCAGCGCCGCGCCGAGTTCCATTGCCTTTTCCCGCTTGGCGGCGTCGACATCGGCCACCAGCACGTCACCACCGTACAGCGCCTTGGCGAACTGCAGCGCCATCATTCCCACGCCGCCGAGGCCGACGACGAGCAGCGGGCCGTCGCCGGCGCGGTCGAGCACCTTCCTGAGCGCGCCGTAGGCGGTGAGGCCGGAGCACATGTAGCTTCCCGCAAGCTGCGGATCGATACCGCTTGCGTCGAGCAGGTAGCGCGGGTGGGGGACGACGACGTGCGTCGCGTAACCGCCGTCAACCGTGATGCCGAGGTGGCGGGTGACGGTGCACAGGTGTTCGTCGCCGCGCCGGCAGACCCCGCAGCTGCCGCAGCCGGCCCACGGGTACACGGCGAAGTGGCCGCCAATCTCGACGCCGTCGGCTTCCGGTCCGACGGCCTCGACGACGCCGGCGATCTCGTGGCCGAGCGTGAACGGCAGCTCGCGTCCGCCGCGCACGTCGAGCTGCTTGCCGTCGCCGAGATCGAAATAGCCGTCATGCATGTGGATGTCGCTGTGACACACGCCGCAGTGGCTCACCCGCACCAGGACCTCGGTCCCGGACGGGACCGGCGTCGGTGCCTCCGTCTCCTCCAGCGGTGCGCCGTAGGCTGTCATCGACTGACGTTTCATGTGCCGGATCCCTCCCGCTTGCTGTCTGCCTCGCAGGCGTCCGCGAGTGCCGCCGCAAGACGGCAGAAGCCTGCGACATCGATCTCCTCGGCCCGATGATCGCCCGAAATGCCTGCCTGCTCCAGCAGTCTCTCCGGATCTGCCGTGACCCCCTTGAGGCTGGTGCGCAGCATCTTGCGCCGTTGACCGAACGCGGCCGCCGTGACCCGCTCCAGATACCGGATGTCGCATGCGGGCTCGGGCACCGGTACGGGCACCAGCTGCACCAGTGTCGAGGTCACCTTGGGTGGCGGCGTGAACGCGCGGCGGTCGACGTCGAACAGCGGTTTCACCGTGGTGCGCCACCGCGCGATGATGCTCAGCCGGCCGTAGGTCTTGCTTCCCGGCGGCGCCGTAAGCCTGTCCGCCACCTCCTTCTGGAACATGAGGGTCATGCTTGCGTACCACGGCGGCCACGGTTCGGTTTTCAGCCAGCCCACCAGGAGCGGGGTAGCGATGTTGTAGGGAAGGTTGGAGACGATCTTGGCCGGCGGTTCCGCGATCGCAGCGAAATCGACCGTGAGCGCGTCCTGCTCGACGATGACGAGCCGGCCGGGGTAGGCGGCAGCGATCTCCTCCAACGCCGCGATGCACCGGCAATCCTTTTCGATGGCGACGATCCGCCCGGCGCCTTCCTCCAGCAGCGACCGGGTGAGCCCGCCGGGACCGGGGCCCACTTCCACGATCACGTGGCCTTCCAGCGGCGCGGCGGCGCGGGCAATCCGCCGGGTCAGGTTGAGATCGAGCAGGAAGTTCTGGCCGAGACCCTTGCGGGCGGAAAGACCGTGGCGCGCGATCACCTCCCGCAGAGGCGGCAGCGCAGCACTCAAGCCGCGGCCCTGCGCGCGGCGGCCTCGAGCCGGGCCATGCGGTCGGTCAGCCTGAGCGCTGCGATGAGGCTCGACGGGTCGGCAATGTTGCCGCCGGCGATGTCGAGTGCGGTGCCGTGATCGGGCGAGGTGCGCACGAACGGCAGGCCGAGCGTGCAGTTGACGCCGTCGGCGAAGCCCAGCGTCTTGATCGGTATCAGCGCCTGGTCGTGGTACATGCAGATGGCGGCATCGTAGCGCCGCCGGGCGCCGCTGTGGAACATGGTGTCTGCCGGCAGCGGCCCGCTCACATCAACCCCCTCGGCGCGCAGTGCCGCGACTGCCGGCGCAATGATCTCCAGGTCCTCGGAGCCAAGAGCACCGGCCTCGCCGGCGTGCGGGTTGAGCCCAGCCACGGCGAGCCGCGGACGGGCGATGCCGAAGCGGCTGCCGAGATCGCGCACCACGGTGCGGCAGGTGGCGACGATGCGGTCCGTGGTCAGCGCCGCCGGCACCTCGCGCAGCGGGATATGGATGGTGACCGGAACGGCGCGCAGCCCGGGGGCAACCAGCATCATGACCGGCTGCACCGGATCACCGGCGCGGCCGACGAGCTCGGCCAGGTATTCGGTGTGGCCGGGATGGGCGAAGCCGGCGGAGTAGAGGGCGGCCTTGTGGATCGGATTGGTAACGATGCCGCAGACCTCGTGGCCAAGCGCAAGCTCCACCGCGGTGTCGATCGCGGCCAGTACCGCCGCCGCATTCGCGCGCGATGGCCGGCCGGGGACCGCCGCTTCCTCCAGCTCCAGCGCAAGAACCGGAATGCCGTCGGCAAACGTCGCGTGGGCCTCGGCTGCGCTCCGGACGGTCTTCACGGGTGCGTCGAAGCCGAGGCGATCGGCCTCCGCGGCAAGCTGCCGGGGGTCGCCGATGTAGACGAACGGCGAGAGATGGTTCTCCCTGCGGTGTGCCCAGGCCTTGACGGTGATTTCCGGCCCGATGCCCGCGGGTTCCCCCATCGTCAAGGCAAGCGGACCATGCGGAAGCGAAGGTGGAGATCCGGCCACGGCGTCTCAGCCCGAGGCGTCACGGTACTCCACGATCGCGTCGCGCCGCAGATCGTTGAGGAAACGCTGGCCGATCATCTCGTAGCGCTCGTTGATCAGCATCGATTCGACCTGCTCGCGCTCGAGCGGCGGCGGCTCGTTCTGCCGTCGCGCGCAGTAGGCAACGAGTTCGATGCCGGCCGGTGACCGGCTCGGCCCGATGACGTTGCCGGGCCCGGCCTTGTCGAGAAGCTCCTTCAGCTTGCCCGGTACGCTTGAGGCAGGGACAGGCACCTGCTTGCCGACTTTGACGTTGAACACATTGCGGGTGATCTTCGGCAGGCTGCTGCAGCCGTCGAACGCGGCCATGATCTGGCGCGCTTCCACGGCGCGCGCCATGACCAGTTCGCGCGAGGCGTTCTGTTCCGTCGGCAGCACGATCTGCTGGAGCACGTACAGCCTTTCCGCCATCTTCGCCCGCTCCTTCGAGAGCTCCTCGAAGCGGCGATCCACGTGCGCGGGATCGAGCTGGATCTGTTGCTGGTAACGCGCACGGACGATGCGGCCCCACGCCAGCGACGCGGCCATCTTCGCCTTGACCGTCTTCATGTCGACGCCGTTCTGCCTGAGCCGCTGCGTCAGGCCATCGACAGTCGTCCCCATCCGCTCGGCCATCTTCTCGATCGTCGACTGAAGCTCCTCCTCGCTTGCCGCTGCACCCAGCCGCGCCGCCTCCTGGCGCTTGAGGGCGTCATCGACCAGTTCCTGGAGGCTCGCCTTGCGGCGTTCGGCCGCCGAGCCGTGGCTGTCCCCCATGGCCTGGTTGAGCTTCATCCGCTGGACCACGTCGAACTCCGAGATCGGCTCGTCGTTCACCGTGGCGACGATACGCATCGTGTCCTGTGCCGCGGCGGGTGCGCTGAGCCAGGTGCCGCCCGTAATCAGTGCCGCCAGCATGGCAAACGCCGCGGCGGCCAGCGCGGCGGAATCACATCGGTATCTGCGTGGCATTCCGGAAGGATATCGGAAAACAGTTGGTCCTGACATCGATCTATCGTGTGCGTCTTCCTGTTCGGTGCCGATAAGGTCCGGGTCAGTCCAGCGGGGTACCGACGCCGGTATCGGCCAGGGTCTTGAGGTGGAACATCACGAACACCGACCGATCGGTATCGATATCGCGGTCGTTCGTGAAATCTTCCCTGTAGGTGATCTCCATTGCGAAGCAGTCGCAATCGAAACCGATGCCCACCAGATTCCGCAGCTGGCGATCCTCTTCGATGTCGTAGCGGGTGCCCCCGAAGATTCGCCAGCCGCGCCCCAGATCAACCGACACCAGCGCATCGATCTGCTCTTCCGCCGTCAACCGGCCGTAACGGGGCGCAGCTTCAACATCGGTATAGTTTACGGCAGCACTAAGGCGGTGAAAGCGGCCGACCGCGCCGAGGTCGTGCCGTTCAAGGTCGAGCGTGTCCTCGTCGAACCGCATGGTCGACGACAGCAGCAGGTCCTCGTGCAGCTGGACCGCGACCGAGGTGACGAAGTCGGACCGGTCGGTGTCGAGACCGGACCCCGGCTCAAAGCTGTTCTTGCCGGCCAGGTGGAACGACTCGCCGGCGCTGAAGCGGGCAAACCGGCCGCCATCGAACAGCATGGTGTAGTTCACGCCGACATTGGCGCGGGTGCCGCCTTCGTAGCGGTCGATGCCGGTGAACTTGTCGTCGAGGAACAGGTTGGTCGGGTCAAACTCGAGGACGATGCTGTCCTCGTTGGCGATTCGCGACAGGTCGGTCTCGTTGGTTGCGGCGATGACCTGGGCCACCGGTTCGATGATGTGCTGGACCGACTGGCCGTAGCTCACGAACGGCCAACGCACGTCGAGGCCGGCCTTGGGCAGCAGCCGTGCCACGGTATCGCTGTCGTCGGCCACGCCGGGCAGGTTGTCGGCGGTGTAGAGATCGCCGCGCAGGTGCGCGAACGGCGTTATCACCTGGCCGTAGCCATTCACCATCCGGTTCTTCCAGTGGAGGTCGGATACCACGCGCGTCGAATCGGTGCCGTCGACGCGCACGATGTTGAAGTGCTTGGTGTCGATGCCGAGCTGGCCGCCAAGCACCGGGTCGGTGAACGTGTAGCTGTGGAACGCGTAGGGAAGGGCCTGCGGCATGAGGTCGTTGTCGTCGTCCTTGAGCAGACCCTTGAAGTGGTAGGCGCGCGCGGTGAAGTAGTTCCGCCCCTCCAGCCCGGTGAGATAGAGCTGGCTCACGATGTCGGTGCGGTCATCGACCTTGTAGCGCCTGAGGAAGGTGTCATCGGTCGTCAGCGTGCCGTCCCAGCCCCAGACCCAGTTGTCGGTAATGTCGAATTCGCCGATGCTGCGCACGCCACCGCGGAACCGCCTGTCGCCGGGCGGCGCCTGCCGGTCGAGCTGGTAGATGCCGGCGCCCGAGATCGAGTACTCGCCGTTTTCCAGCCGGTGGCGCCACTCACCCTTCAGCAACGGTCCCTGTTCGGAGGTGATCACCGGACTGAAGGTGAAGTCCTTGTTCGGAGCGATGTTCCAGTAGTACGGCACCTCGACGCCGAAGCCGAACTCATCCGACGCGACGAAGCGCGGGATCAGGAAGCCGCTCTTGCGCCTGACCGAAGGGTCGGGGTGCGAGAACCTGGGCAGCCGGACGATCGGCCGGCCGAAGATCTCGAACGTGGCGTCCTCGTGGTAGATCGTCGCCTCGTCCTCGACGTGGGTGACCTTGCGCGACCTGATCTGCCACAGCGGCACGCCGTTCTCGTCGACGCAGCGCCTGCACCGCGTGTAGATCACGTCGTGAAAGATGTTGACGTTGCCCTCGTGGCGCTCGCCGCTTTCGGCGAGGATCTGGGCCTCGTTGGTGAGATAGACGGTCAGCGCCCGCACGAATCCCTCGCGGAAGTGGTTCGAGAGGGTGATGTGTTCACTTTCGACGACATTGCCGTTGGGCTCGACCAGACGCACGTTCCCGGTCGCCGTCAGGGTGTCGGCGCGCGCGTTGTAGGTCACCTCGTCGGCGGTTACCACGTACGGGCCGTAGTTGATCTGGACCTGGCCGCGGGCCGCCGCGGTTCCGGTCGTGCGGTCGTAATGCATGGTGTCGGCGACGAGCCGCAGCGGTTCGTCCGGTCCCGGTGCCTCGATGTGCGGGCGCGGCGCGCGCGACGCGGTCGGGTCCTTCGGCCGCAGTATCTCCATCAGCGTGACGGTCGGCGGGATCTTGCTGGCGGCGGCGGATGCCCGCGTCGTCGGGCCATCGCCGAGCAGCCAGACGCCCGTGAGCCCGAGGCCAAGCGCGATTGCGACGGCCACGCGCCTCCCGTTCCGGGAAACCGCCAGAAGCCGCCCGGTTCGCACGAGTTGCCTCGCGACGTTGCTGGTGGCCGCGCGTTTCCTCAGTACGTCCCCCTCGTTACCGTTACCGCCCAGCGCCTTTTGGCGCGTGTTGTATTCTCCTCGACCGGCCGCCCGCGCGGCCGGCATCCGCCCGATGCACTGGCGAGGCTGTTCGGTGTCGCGGACCCCCAACCCGCTTCGCCGCCGCGCCAGGGCAGACGCAACAGCAGACTCTCGCACGCGCTCCTTTTAGCCCGCGATGGCACCGGTATGCCAGCGGATTCCATCGTCATTACAGTTGTTTGACAAGTCGTTGATGTGGCGCAGGGTGCTGATCGGGCGGCGTGCGCACCTCTCCGAGGGACCGGTCCGCGTGCCGTGACCTGGCGCAGTCGCCGGGCGGCTGCGGCTTGAAGGGGCCGGTCACAGACGATAATAGACCGATGACAGGCGCCGCGGCACCGCCGACCGACGGTGCCGGAAGGTCTCTGCCGCACAGGAGCACGCATGAAATTCACCTTTTCCCGCCTCTCCACCCCGAAGTCCGGTGTCCTCGCCATCACCGCGACCGAGGGCGGCGAACTCGGAAGCTTCGGCCGCGCCGTGGACGAGGAGACCGGCGGCCACATCTCGCGTGCAATCAAGGCGGCGCAGTTCGAGGCGAAGCTCGAGAAGCTGCTCGATATCGTGGCGCCGCACGGGCTCGGCGTCAGCCGCGTGGTCGTGGCCGGGCTCGGCAAACCGGGCGAGCTCACCCTTGCTGACATCGACAGCGTCGGCGGTGCCATCGCCGGCAGCGCCATCGACGCCAAGGTGCAGGACCTGCACATCGCGGTCGACAGCCACGACGGCCTCGACATCGCCGCCGGCGATCTTGCCGCCCACCTGGCGCTCGGCGCCGGCCTGCGCGCATACGTGTTCGACAGGTACAAGACCATGAAGGAAGACAATGGCGGGTTGAAGCTCGGCCGCATCAACGTGCTCACCGGCGCTGCCCGACAGGCGCGGTCGGCCTTCGCCCCGTGCGAGGCGGTGATCGCGGGGGTCCACCTGGCTCGCGACCTGGTGAACGAGCCGGCCAACGTGCTTTACCCGGAGGAATTCGCAAACCGCTGCCGCGCCCTGACCAAGCTCGGCGTCAAGGTCGAGGTCCTGACGCCGAAGGAAATGGAGAAGCTCGGCATGCGGGCGCTGCTCGCCGTCGGCCAGGGCTCGGCGCGGCCGCCGCGCCTCGTCGTCATGACATGGCAGGGTCGCGGCAGAAATGACAAGCCGGTGGCGTTCATCGGCAAGGGCGTCACCTTCGACACAGGCGGCATCTCCCTCAAGCCCGGCGCCGGCATGGGCGACATGAAGGGCGACATGGCCGGGGCCGCGTGCGTGACCGGCCTGATGCATGCGCTTGCCGCCCGCAAGGCAAAGGTGAACGCCGTCGGCGTGATCGGCATCGTGGAGAACATGCCGGATGCCGCCGCGCAGCGACCGGGCGACATCGTCACCTCGATGTCGGGCCAGACCATCGAGGTGCTGAACACCGATGCCGAGGGCCGTCTCGTGCTGGCCGACGCGCTGTGGTACACGCAGGACCGGTTCAAGCCGCAGTTCATGATCAACCTGGCGACCCTGACCGGTGCCATTCTGGTCGCACTCGGCAAGGAATATGCCGGCGCCTTCTCCAACAACGACGAGCTGTGTTCGAGGCTGATCGCGGCGGGGCTCGCCACCGGCGACAAGGTGTGGCGCATGCCGCTCGCCAAGGCCTACGACAAGCTGATCGACACGCCGAACGCCGACATGAAGAACATCGGCGGCCGCGACGCCGGTTCGATCACTGCGGCACAGTTCCTCCAGCGCTTCGTCAATGACGTGCCGTGGGTGCACATCGATATCGCCGGCACCGCGATGAACTCGCCCAAGACGGCCATCAACCAGAGCTGGGGGTCGGGCTACGGCGTGCGGCTGCTGGACCGGCTGGTGGCCGACCACTACGAGGGTTGAGCCTGTCGCAAAGGGTGGCGCGATGACCGAGGTCCTGTTCTACCACCTCGAACGCCGGCCGCTCGAAAGCGTGCTGCCCGTGCTCCTGGAAAAGAGCCTCGAACGGGGCTGGAGGGTGGTCGTCGAGGCCGGCAGCGAGGAACGGGTGGAGGCGCTCGACCGGCTGCTGTGGACCTACTCGGAAGCGTCGTTCCTGCCGCACGGCACCGCCGCCGACGGTAATGCCGACCGGCAGCCCATCTGGCTTACCGCGGCGCCGGACAATCCGAACGGGGCGGCGGTTCGGTTCCTCGTCGATGGCGCCCGGATAGCCGACGTGTCGGGTTACGAACGGATCGTCTACCTGTTCGACGGCCGCGATCCCGAGGCGGTGACCCGGGCGCGGGAGGACTGGACCCGGTGCAAGGCTGGCGGCCACGACACCACATACTGGCAGCAGAGCGACCGCGGCAGCTGGGAGAAGCGAGCCTGAAAACGAATCGTGGATCAACGACTTTTCGAAGGTTCGAACGCGCGCCCGCGCCCCTTCGTCGCCCCTCGGGTGCCAGGGCGCGGCGAGTATGGTAGGAGGACAGCATGGACGTGCTCCTGGTCGTGGACGTGCAGAACGACTTCTGCCCCGGCGGCAGCCTCGCGGTTCCGGACGGCGACGCCGTGGTGCCGCTGATCAACCGGCTGGGGCAGCGGTTCGAGCACATGGTGTGTACCCAGGACTGGCATGTCGCCGGTCACAGTTCGTTTGCGTCCTCGCATCCGGGCCGCGCCCCGTTCGAGGTCATCCAGGCCACCTACGGAGAGCAGGTCCTGTGGCCCGACCACTGCATCCAGGCCACCAGCGGCGCCGACTTCCATCCCGGCCTCGACACCGCCAAGGCGGAACTGATCCTGCGCAAGGGGTTCCAGCGTGAGGTCGACTCCTATTCGGCGTTCTACGACAACGACCACCGGACGGCGACCGGGCTCGCCGGCTACCTGCGCGAGCGCGGCGTGGACCGCATCTTCATCTGCGGCCTTGCCACCGACTTCTGCGTCAAGTGGTCGGCGCTCGACGCGCGCCGGGAAGGCTTCGAGGTGACGGTGATCGCCGATGCCTGCCGGGCGATCGACATCAACGGCAGCCTCGACCAGGCGATGGCCGAGATGCGCGAGGCCGGCGTGCGCTTCGTCGATCACCGTGAGGCCGTCATCGAGTTCTGACGGGCTGGCCCCGCGCCGGCACGGTCGGCCGGGTCACCGGATGGTCGAGAAATCGCCGTGGCGGCCGAGGCCGTCGCGGAACCGCGCCGCACCGGCGATGCCGTCCTCGCGCAGTGCCTCCTGGCCGTTGTACCATTCCTGGATCACCGCCTCGCGGACCGGCAGACCGTGCTGGCGGATCGCCGAGCGCCGGTCGGCGCGCACGCAGACCTGCGGGAAGCGGGCGATGTTGTGGGCGATGTCCTCGGCCGCCTCGCGCGACGTGCCGTCGGGCACCACGTATTCGCAGAGGCCGATCCTGAGGCACTCGTCGGCCGGCACCTTGCGGCCGGTCAGGATGATCTCCAGCGCCCGGCCCTGGCCGACGATGCGCGGCAGCCGCACCGTGCCGCCGTCGATCAGCGGCACCCCCCAGCGGCGGCAATAGACGCCGAAGTAGGCGCTCTCCTCCATCACCCGGAAGTCGCACCACAGCCCGAGTTCCATGCCGCCGGCGACCGCGGGGCCGGCGATCGCCCCGATCACCGGCTTGTCCAGCTCCAGCCGGCTCGGGCCGAGCGGCCCGCGCGGGATGTCGCCGCCGTTGGAACCGTTCACCCTGTCGCGCGGAATGTCGAGCTCGGCGAGCGGATGTTCGCCTTCGAGCGTCGAGGCATACTTGAGATCCCAGCCGGCGCAGAAGGCGCCTCCTTCGCCCCAGAACACCGCAACCGAGGCCGCCGGATCGCGGTCGAACTCGAGGAAGGCCTCCGTCAGCGCATCGGCGCTGTCCGGGTCCATCGCGTTGCGCGCCTCGGGACGAGAATGAATCACCGTCCACACCGGTCCGTCCTTCTCGATCCGCACCGTCATGTCGTTCTCCTGGTTGTGAGGTGGCTTGCAGCGTGGAACTATACGGCGACGGTGCCGGTTGCAAAACCCGAGGAGAGCGCACTTGGCGGACCATGACGGACCACGCAGAGCCCTGATCGTCGGCGCCGGTGCCGGACTGAGCGCCGCCGTGGCCCGGAAGCTCCGCGCACGCGGCGCGGCGATCGCGCTGGCCGCCCGCAACACGGACAAGCTCGCCGGGCTGTGCCGCGAGCTGTCGGCGTCGGCGCATACCTGCAATGCGGCGAGCCACGACGACGTGAGCGCGCTGTTCACCGACCTCGACCGCGATTTCGGCGCGCCCGACTTCGTCCTCTACAACCCCAGCCACCGGGTCCAGGGACCGCTCGTCGAGCTCGATCCTGGCGAGGTGGAGAAGGCGTTGATGGTGACCGCCTTCGGCGGCTTCCTGGTCGCCCGGGAGGCTGTCCGGCGGATGCTGGAGGCGGGTGGCGGCGCGGTCTTCTTCACCGGCGCCTCGGCGAGCGTCAAGGGCTATCCGCGGTCGGCGCCGTTCGCGATGGGCAAGTTCGCCCTCCGCGGGCTCGCCCAGAGCATGGCGCGCGAGCTGCAGCCGCGCAACATCCATGTCGCCCATTTCGTCATCGACGGCGCGATCGAGAACCCGGCCCGCGCCCGCATGGCGCCGCCCGACAACCCGGACAGCCTGCTGAAGCCGGACGCCATCGCCGATACCATGATGGCGGTGCTCGACCAGCACCGCAGCGCCTGGTCGTGGGAGATCGAGCTGCGGCCCTGGGTCGAACGGTTCTGACCTGCCGCATTTTTTCGATCCGCGGACACACGGATCGCGCACACGGCGGCGGTCGCGTGCTAAGTTTCCCTCGCGGGCGTCGCCACCCGGCACGTGGCGATGCGAAAAGAGAGGGAGGTGCTGATGTGTGTTCCAGGGTGCCAGGAGGTGGTCATGCGCCGCCTCAGCCGGCGCAATCTGCTGAAGGGGACGATCGCCGGTGCCGCGGCCGCCGCGGCGGCCCCGGCCGTGACGGTGGCGACGCCGGTGCGGGCGAACGGCTTCCAGTCGGTGGTCGACCTTACCCACACCATGTGGCAGGAGTTCCCGACCTTCTTCGGCAAGCCGCAGCTCGAGATGGAGGTGCTCAACACCTTCTCCCAGCATGGCTTCAACATGAACCGGTGGCTGCTGGTGGAACACACCGGCACGCACCTCGACGCGCCGATCCACTTCTCGGCCGACCAGCCGGACGCGGCTGAGATCCCGGCCGAGCAGCTGGTCGTTCCGCTGGCGGTGGTCGATATCGCCGAGCGTGCGCAGGACGATGCCGACACCCAGCTCACGCCCGACGACCTCGCCGCATGGGAGGCCGAGCACGGCGAGCTGCAGCCCGGCGTCTGCGTCGCCATGCACAGCGGCTGGGACCGGTTCGTCACCACGCCCCGGTTCCGCAACGCCGACGACGACGGCGGCATGCACTTCCCGGGCTTCCACGTCGAGGCGGCGCAGATGCTGCTGGAGCGGGAGGCCGCGGGCATCGCCGTCGACACGCTGTCGCTCGACGCCGGCCAGTCGAAGGACTTCGCCACCCACTACGAATGGCTGCCGCAGAACCGCTGGGGGCTGGAGGCGGTCGCCAACCTGGGCGAGCTTCCCGCCTGGGGGGCGACCATCGTGGTCGGCGGGCCGAAGATCGCCGGCGCCAGCGGCGGGCCGTCGCGGGTGCTGGCGCTGGTGTGACATCGCGCGCCGGCGGTACCGGCAGGTCGGGCGGGAGATCCGGCGGAGCCGGCAGCGCCGGCGCCGCCCCGTAACGCGGTCAGCCGGTTTCCCGCTCGGCCAGTTCCAGCCGTTCGCTCGCCGCAAGCCAGGCGTCTTCGGTGCGCTGCAGCGCCCGCGCGATCTCGTTGCGCTCCCGCGCGAGGTCGCGCGCGCGGCCGGGCTCGCGCAGGTAGAGCTCGCCATCGGCGAGCGCGGCATCGATCGTGGCGATTTTCTGCTGCAGGCTCAACAACTTGCGGTCCAGTTCCTGAATCTCTTTCTGCAGTGGCCGCAACCGCTCCCGCTGTGCCGCCGCCTCCCGCCGCCGCTCCTGCCGCCCGCCGCCGGCTTCCCTGTCGCCGCGCCGCGCCCGCGGGCCGGTATCGGCGTCGTCCCTGTCACCCCGAAGCACCACCTCACGATACTCGTCGAGGTCGCCGTCGAACGGCCTGACCGTTCCGTCGGCGACCAGCCACAGGCGGTCGGCGACCGCCTCCATGAGATGCCGGTCGTGGCTGATCAGGATCACCGCGCCGGCATATTCGTTGAGCGCCCGGATCAGCGCCTCGCGGCTGTCGATGTCGAGGTGGTTGGTGGGCTCGTCGAGGATCAGGAGCGGTGGTGCGTCGAATGCCGCCAGCAACAGGAGGAGCCGTGCCCGCTCGCCGCCGGAAAGCTGCCCTGCCGGCGTCGCGGCGCGCTCCTCGCCGAACCCGAACCCGCCCAGCCTGGTGCGCCGGGCTGCCTCGTCGGAATCGGGCATCAGCCGGCGCATGTGGTCGAGCGGCGACATTTCGGGGGCGAGTTCCTCGAGCTGGTGCTGGGCGAAGTAACCCGCCCGGAAGCCCGGCGGCGTGACGATCCGGCCCGACTGCGGCGCGAGCCGCCCGGCGACCAACCGGGCGAACGTGGACTTGCCATTGCCGTTCGGGCCCAGCAGCCCGATCCGGTCGTCCGGATCGAGCCTGAGCGAAAGGCGGGTCAGGACCGGCCGGCCAGGTTCGTAGCCCGCCGCAACGTCCTCGAGCACGACGAGCGGCGGGCTGGGCAGCCGGTCCGGCGCCGGGAACCGGAACGGTGCGGTATGAGCCTCGACCAGGTCCGGCACCGGCTGCATGCGTTCGAGCGCCTTGATCCGGCTCTGGGCCTGCCGCGCCTTGCTCGCCTTGTAGCGGAACCGGTCGATGAACGCCTGCATGCGGCGGCGTTCGGCATCCTGTTTTGCCTTCAGCTTCGCCTGCAGCTGCTGCCGTTCACGCCGGCCGCGTTCGAACGCATCGTAGTTGCCCTGATGGTAGGTGAGCTTGCCGCCGTCCAGGTGGATGATGCCGCCGGCCACCGCATTGAGGAGGTCGCGGTCGTGGCTCACGACGATGACCGTGTGCGGATACCGCCGCAGGTAGGATTCGAGCCACAGCGTGCCTTCGAGATCGAGGTAGTTCGACGGCTCGTCGAGCAGCAGCACGTCCGGTTCGGCGAACAGCACGCCGGCAAGCGCCACCCGCATCCGCCAGCCGCCGGAGAGGTCGTCGCAGGCGCGGCCGTGCCGGTCGGCAGAAATCCCGAGCCCGTGCAGGATCCTGCCCGCCCGCGCCGGTGCCGCATGCGCGTCGATCTCGGCGAGACGGGCTTCGATTTCCGCGATCTCCTGGCCGTCGGTCGCGAGCCTGGCCCGTTCGGTGAGGGCGGCCAGTTCACGATCGGCGGCAAGCACCGTGTCGATCAGCGACTGCGGTCCCGACGGCGCTTCCTGCGCGACGGTGCCGATGCGCGCGTTGCGGGGTACCCTGATCGTCCCCTGTTCCGGTTCAAGTTCGCCCAGGATGAGGCGCAGGAGGGTCGTCTTGCCCGACCCGTTGCGGCCGACCAGGCCGACCCGGTGGCCGGCCGGCACGGTCACGCTCGCCGCATCGAGCAGAACACGCCCGGCAATGCGGTAGGTGAGGGACTCGATTTGCAACATGGCGGCCGGACGATCCTGACGAGCTGAAGTGGTGTTCGAACCCGGTCACGTAACCGATTCTCGCGCAACGCACATTTGCGGGGGTGGCACTTCTTGCCGGTAAACGACCACCTGACGGACCGCTTGATAGCGGACGGGTTGTCCGGCTGTCGAGCGCTCCGGCGGCCCTGCCTCTTGAATCGACGCGCGCGTGCAGGCTATAACCCGCCGCGCCGGCGCGACCTCCCGCCCGGCCGGCTTGCACATCCATCCAGTCCGAAGGATCCGAACCATGGCGATCGAGCGCACCCTGTCGATCATCAAGCCCGACGCGACCCGCCGCAACATCACCGGCAAGATCATCGATCGGCTGGAAAGCGCCGGATTGCGCGTCATCGCCCAGAAGCGGGTGCGGTGGACGCGGGAGGAGGCCGAGCGGTTCTATGCGGTTCACCGCGAACGGCCGTTCTTCAACGACCTGGTCGAGTTCATGACCTCGGGCCCGATCGTGCTGCAGGTGCTGGAAGGCGAGAATGCGGTAGCGAGGAATCGCGAGGTCATGGGGGCCACCGATCCCGCCCAGGCCGAGCCGGGAACCATTCGCAAGGACTTCGCGGAGAGCATCGAGGCGAACTCGGTCCACGGCTCCGACAGCGTCGAGAACGCGGCGCAGGAAATCGCAATGTGCTTCACCGAGGACGAGATCGTCGGCTGACCCCCGAGCCGCAACGGCCCCCCGGAACCTTCCCTGAAACATGAACGTCGGCTGAACGGCCGCCTCAGGTGCCGTTCAGCGCGGCTGCGTCACTGTGCGCATCAACGGTGCGGCAGAGACGATTGAAACCGTTATCCGGCCCGCCGGAAACACTGGTGAAACAACCGGGGCCCATATGGGGATCATCGACGACCGATGCGGTGGCAGGCGCCCTTCGACCTTCCCACACGAAGGGTGCCACCCCAAATCGATGAGCAACCCTCCAGGTGACGGAGAACGACGATGACGAGGTTCGGAATTTATCTGACTGCCATGGCCGCCGCCGGATTGGCCTTCACCCTGCCGATCGATGCCTGGGCCGGAGGCAACATGCCGGGGCCCGCGGCCATGCACCACGGGCAGACCAATTACAGCACCCATGCCGACCGGGACGACCGCCGCCACGAGCGCGAAGAGGTGATCTACTGCGAGCGAGGCTTCTACGGCGTCGAGCGGTGCGAGCCGAGCCCCTCGGGGCGCTACTACGGCCCCTACGACAAGGACTACGCGTTCGGCACGGGCATGCACATTCTGCGGTAACGCCCTCGGCAGCGTCATGCCGAAGGGGGCGCCTCGTGCGCCCCTTTTTTCGTTCGCCGTCCGTCACACGATCCTTCCCGTGTCGCTTATGGGCTAAGCCTCCTTCTGGAGGGACCCCCGCGACCGCGTGCCTCCCGCCCACTTGACCCGCCGCGCGCTTTTGGCTTTCCCTTGCCGCTCGCCGTGGTGCGAGCCGGGTGAGGGGAATGTTTTCGTCTGTTCTGATAGCGAACCGCGGCGAGATTGCCTGCCGCATTATCCGCACCGCCCGCCGGCTCGGCATGCGTACCGTTGCCGTCTTCTCCGAAGCCGATGCCGGCGCCCTGCACGTGCGGATGGCCGACCGGGCGATCGCCATCGGCCCGGCCGCGGCGGCCGAGAGCTATCTCTGTACCGATCGCGTCCTCGCTGCCGCCGAGGCCGCGGGAGCAGACTGCATCCACCCCGGTTACGGCTTCCTGGCCGAGAACGCCGCATTTGCCGAGGCCTGTGCGTCGGCCGGCATCACGTTCATCGGCCCGCCCCCGCCTGCCATCCGCATCATGGGCCTCAAGGATGCCGCGAAGCGGACGATGGAGGCGGCCGGCGTGCCGGTCGTCCCCGGCTGGCATGGCGACCGGCAGGATCCGGAATTGCTCGCCGCCGAGGCGGAACGGATCGGCTGGCCGATCCTGATCAAGGCGGTCGCCGGCGGCGGCGGCAAGGGCATGCGGAAGGTGGACGACGCGGCCGCATTCGCGGCGGCGCTCGATGCCTGCCGGCGCGAGGCGAAGGCCGCGTTCGGTGACGATCGGGTCCTGCTGGAACGGTTCGTCAGCAGCCCGCGCCACATCGAGTTCCAGGTGTTTGTCGACGATCACGGCAACGCCGTGCATCTTTACGAGCGCGAATGTTCGCGGCAGCGACGCCACCAGAAGATCATCGAGGAAGCGCCGGCGCCGGGCATGACCGGGCAGGTTCGCGCGGTAATGGGCGCCGCCGCCGTAAAGGCGGCCGAGGCGGTCGCCTATCGCGGTGCCGGCACCGTCGAGTTCATCGCCGACGGCAGCCGGGGCCTCGCAGAGGATGCCTTCTGGTTCATGGAGATGAACACCCGTCTGCAGGTGGAGCATCCGGTCACCGAGATGATCACCGGGCTGGACCTCGTCGAGCTCCAGTTCCGGGTGGCCGCGGGCGAACCGCTGCCGTTCGGTGCCGACAGCGTGCCCGCGATTTCCGGCCACGCCATCGAGGCCCGGCTCTATGCCGAGAACCCCGCCAATGGCTTCCTGCCGCAGGCGGGCACCGTGCACGCGGTGCGCTGGCCCGATGGCGCCAGGGCACGGGTCGATACCGGCATCGAGGCCGGCACGGTGGTAAGCGGCCACTACGACCCGATGCTGGCCAAGCTGATCGTGCATGGCGAAACGCGGAATGCGGCTCTCTCCCGGCTCGGCGCCGCGCTCGCCGACACGACCGTGCTCGGCCTCGCCACCAACCTCGGGTTCCTCGAGCGCATCGTTGGCCATCCCGCCTTTGCCGCGGCCGAGGTCGACACCGGTTTCGTTGATCGCCATCTCGGCGACCTGGTCCCCGCAACGGTGCCGGCCAGTGTCCTCGCCGTCGCCGCCATGGCATGGATCGAGTGCCTCGCCCGCGATGCCGAACGGCCTGGTCGCAAGGTAACCAACGAGCCGTTTTCGCCGTGGTCCTTGCGGACCGGCTGGACGCTCTGCCCCGGCCGCACCGACCGTCTGCATCTGCTGATCGACGGCCGCGAGACGACCGCGGACATCCGGTGGGAGACGGGTACGCGGCGGATCCGCGTCCGCTCGGTCGATGTCGACGAGGAAGTCGTCCTGTCGGTCCCCGAATTTGCCGATGGACGCATTGCCGCGGATGTCGACGGGGAGCGGCTGGTCGGCTCGGTGCACTTCACGCCGGGGCGGGTGTTCCTCCAGCTCCGCGGCCATCATCTCGACGTCCGCGCCCGTGACCTGCTGGCGCGCGACGAGGAGGAGGCGACGGCCGGCGGCCAGGTGCGCGCGCCGATGGCCGGCCGGCTGCTGCGGCTCGACGTCGAGCCCGGCCAGACGGTCGCCAAGGGCACGCGGCTTGCGGTGCTGGAGGCAATGAAGATGGAACACGCGCTCACCGCCGCCCTCGACGCCACGGTGCGCGAGGTGGGCGCCCGCGCCGGCGACCAGGTCGAGGAGGGGCAGGTGCTGGTGGTACTCGAACCGGTGGTCGAACAGTGACGGTCCCGCCTGTGGATAAGCATTCCTGCGGCACCTCGCGCCTTTCCCGCCCGCCCGTGCGCCGGCTATAGACTGGGCGGCATGGCACTTCACCTGATCAAGCTGTGTGTCGGCGTCGCCGAAATCGCCGAACTGCGCGATTGGCAGGAGAGGCGGCTGGCCGAACTCGGCCGTGTGTTCCACGTCACCCGGATGATGCCGAAGCGGGTCGACGAAATCCTCGATGGCGGCTCCATGTACTGGGTCACCCGCGGGGTGGTGCAGGTGCGCCAGCGGATCGAGGCAATCGAGGGGTTCGCCGACGGCGAGGGTGTGAGCCGGTGCCGTATCGTCTTCGATCCGGAGCTCGTGCCGACGATGCCGCAGCCGCGGCGGGCGTTCCAGGGCTGGCGCTATCTCGACCCGGCAGACGCGCCCCGCGACCTGCCGCAGGGCAGGGGGCTCGAGGCGCTGCCCGAGCACATGCGCGCCGAACTGATCCACCTCGGCCTGCTCTAGCGTGGCGGCCGCGAAATCCGCGAGCGGTCGGCAGCGATGGCGGGATTCCGCCATCCGGGCGCCAAGGAGCGGGCGGCCGCCAACGCAAGGATGACGCGGCGGCAGGCACTCACCACCTCGTCATCCCCCGGCTTGTCCGGGTGAAGAAGGTACCGCGCGGTCCCGTGTCTGCGGTGCACCGTTGTCACGCTGCACCGCGCGCGGGACGACACGGAGACGGGTGTCACCCCGGATGCTGCGCAGTCGCCGGGTGACAGCCCGGTGATGCGCTGCTGATCCGGGGCTGGGCACGACGGCCCCCGACGAATGCTGTACGGCCGGACGTGTTTCGGCCATCGGGGCACCAGACAGGGAAGCATTGATTTTCTCCAGATAAGAAGTATATTATCTCCGTGAATGGAGAGTAGAAAGAATGGCCCTTCCGGCGCACTATCCCGAAACGCGCTACGAGCCGTCGCCCCTCGTCGACCTGACCGCCAGGGCGGAACGCGAGCGGTTGAGCCCGTCGGCGGTTCGCGCGTTCTTCCGCATCGTCGCCCATTGGGGAATCCGCGACGAGGACGCGCGGATGCTGCTGGGCGGCATCTCGAACGGGGCCTACTACGAGATGAAGAAGAACCCGGACCGCGTGCTCGACGCCGACCGGCTGCTCCGCATTTCCTACCTCATCGGCATCTTCAAGGCGTTGCGCATCCTCTATTCGGAAGCGCTCGCCGACGCCTGGGTTCGACTGCCCAACAGCAACCGCATCTTCGCCGGCACGACACCGCTGGCCTACATGATCAAGGGCGGCCTGCCGGCGATGCAGACGGTGCGGCGGCTCCTCGACGCGCGGCGGGGTGGCCTGTGACGCTGCCGCGCGTTCGACTGGTCCGCCGCTACGACACCCATCGCCTGATCCCGGCCAAGTATGCCGACGGCGGCGCCAGCGTGCTCGCCGACATCGCCGACGACGACGCGCACCTGCGCGACATCTTCGATCTCGACAACGCGACCAACGACCGGCTGCTGGCCGAGAATGGCCTGCTGCCGGGGATCGGCATCCACGAACTGGTGTTCGGCGTCCCGTACTACCGAATCGTCAACGCCGCCTTCTGCCATGCCCATCCGCTGGGCAGCCGGTTCAACGGTCCCGACCGCGGCGCCTGGTACGCAGCGTTCGAACCGGAGACCGCGCAGGCCGAGATCGCGTTTCACAAGTGGGTCGAGCTCGCCGAAGTCGGCTGGACCCACGAGGAACTGACCTACGACGACTACCTCGCCGACTTCAGCGCCGAATTCCACGACCTCCGCGACGATGCACGGTTCGCCGCATGCCTGTCGCCCGACAGCTACGTTGCCTCGCAGGACCTCGCCCGCGACCTCCTCGATACCGGCTCCCTCGGAATCGTCTATCCGAGCGTCCGCAGGCAGGCCGGCACCTGCCTCGCCTGCTTCCGGCCGACGTTGGTCATGAACGTCCGCAAGGATGCGACCTACGTGTTCCGGTGGGAAGGCGCGCCGCAGCCGGCGATCTCGCGGCTCGATGCCTGACGGTGGTGGAGAATTCCTGTCGGCCTCACCGGGCCCCCGGGACCCTTCACACCGTGATATTGTCGATCAGGCGGGTGCGGCCGAGCCAGGCGGCCGCCAGCAGCCTTGCCGGCGGTGCGAACGCGGCGAGCGGCTCCAGCGTCTCCGCATGGCGAAGCTCCAGGTAGTCGACGCGGAAGCCCGCCTCGTCCAGCATCCGCCGCCCGTCGGCAAGTGCGCGATCGACCGCGGAGCCGGCGCGGACCGCGTCGGCAACGGCCGTCAGCGTGGCATACAGGCGCGAGGCGACCGCCCGTTCCGCCTCGCTCAGGTAGGCGTTGCGCGACGACATCGCGAGCCCGTCCGGCTCGCGCACCACCGGTCCGCCGACGATCTCCACCGGAATGTCGAGGTCACGCGCCAGCCGGCGAATCACGAGGAGCTGCTGGTAGTCCTTCTCGCCGAACACCGCGATGTCGGTCAGCGTCTGGATCAGGAGCTTGGCGACCACCGTGGCGACGCCGGTGAAGAAGCCCGGCCGCGAGGCGCCGCACAAACCCTCCGAGAGTCCATGGACGGTCACTTCGGTGGAGAATCCAGGCGGGTACATTTCGCCGACGTCGGGTGCGAACACGAGATGGGCACCGCGGTCGGCGAGCTTTGCCAGATCGCCGGCCTCGTCGCGCGGGTAGGTGGCAAGGTCCTCGCGCGGGCCGAACTGGCGCGGGTTGACGAAGATGCTCACCACCACCCGCGTCGCCCTGGCGGTGGCGATGTCCACCAGCGACAGATGACCTTCGTGCAGCGCGCCCATGGTCGGCACCAGCGCCGAGGTGTGGCCGGCCGACCGCCAGCCACCGATCTCCTCGCGCAGTGCGGCAACGGTGCGCACGACCTTCGGTGCCTGTGTCATGGCCTGCATGCCTTTCGTTCAACCGTGTTGCGTGGCCTGTCGCCGCGGCCGGTGTAGACTGGGGCGCATGACGGGCGATCCCGGCCCTGCCAACGCGCGTTCGAATAGGTCATAATGGAGCCATGAACGAAACCGCACTGCAATCCCGCGTTCCGGCCGTTTCCATACCGCCGCTCGATCGCGTCTCCGCCCGCCTGTTTGCCGACGAGACGGCGCTTGTCCGCGAACTGGTCGAGGCCGCGCGTCTCGACGACCGGCAGCGACACGAGGTCGACGCGCTGGCCCGCCGCCTCGTCAACGCCGTGCGCGCCGGTCGCCGCCTCGGCGGCGGCGTCGACGCCTTCATGCACGAGTATTCGCTGTCGAGCGAGGAAGGCGTGGTGCTGATGTGCCTTGCCGAGGCACTTCTGCGCATTCCCGATGCCGAGACGCAGGACAAGCTGATTGCCGACAAAATCGGCGGCCGCCAGTGGGAACAGCACGTCGGGCAGTCCGATTCGCTGTTCGTCAACGCCTCCACCTGGGGCCTCATGCTGACCGGCCGCCTGGTCGAGCTGGGCACCGAGCCCTCGCGCGAGGTGTCGGGCTACCTCAGGCGCCTCGTCGCCCGCAGCGGCGAGCCCATCGTCCGCCAGGCGATGCGTCATGCCATGCGCATCATGGGGCGCCAGTTCGTTCTCGGCCGTACCATCGAGGAGGCGCTGCGGCTGGCAAGGCCCCAGGTGCAGGCGGGCTACCGCTTCTCGTTCGACATGCTGGGCGAGGCGGCGATGACGGCGGACGACGCCGACCGCTACTTCGACGCCTATGCCGGCGCGCTCGCCGCCGTTGCGCGCGACGCCGGGCCGGCCGAGACAGCGGCCGTATGGGAGCGCCCGAGCATCTCGGTGAAGCTGTCGGCACTGCATCCTCGCTACGAAGAGCGCCAGACCGAGCGGGTGCACCGTGAACTCGTGCCGCGAATTGGCGACCTTGCCGCCCGCGCCCGCGGTCATGGCCTCGGCCTGACCATCGATGCCGAGGAGGCCGAGCGGCTGGAAATCGGCCTCCGCGTGTTTGCCGAGCTGGCAGCGGATCCGGCGCTTGCCGGCTGGGACGGACTGGGTCTCGCCGTACAGGCCTACGGACGCCGCGCGCTGCCGGCGCTCGAGTGGCTGGCGACGGTGGCGGAGCGGACGGGGCGCCGGGTCCCGGTGCGCCTCGTCAAGGGTGCCTACTGGGACACCGAGATCAAGCGCGCCCAGGAAGGCGGGTTCGAAAGCTATCCGGTGTTCACGCGGAAGGTCTCGACCGATGTCTCGTACCTCGCCTGCGCGCGCTACATGCTGTCGCGGCCGGACGCGATCTTCCCCCAGTTCGCCACCCACAACGCCCACACGCTGGCGGCCATAGAGGTGCTGTCCGGCGGCAGCAGGGATCTCGAGTTCCAGCGTCTCCACGGCATGGGCCAGGCGCTCTACGACGAAGTTGTCGGGCCCGACAAGCTTGACCGGCCGTGCCGCATCTACGCCCCGGTCGGCAGCCACGAGGACCTGCTGGCCTATCTCGTCCGCCGGCTGCTGGAGAACGGGGCCAACACGTCGTTCGTCAACCGCCTCGCCGACGACGAGGCGCCGATCCGCGAGATCATTGCCGATCCGGTCGAAGCCGCGGCCAGCCTCGATCCGGTGCCACACCCGGCGATCCCGACCCCACGCGACATCTTTGCGCCGCGGGTGAACTCCCGCGGCCTGCCGCTGTGGGACGAGGCCACGCGCGCGCCGCTCATCGCCGAGATGCGGCAGCACCTCGCCGGTTCACTTACCGGCGGGCCAATCGTCGCCGGCCGGCTGCGTGGCGGCGAGACCGTCGACATCCGCTCGCCGCACGACCGCAGCGTCGCCGTCGGCCAGGTGGCGGTGGCCGACGAGGCGGCGGTGAACGACGCCGTCGCTGCCGCAATGCGGGCCCAGCACGACTGGGACGCCCTCGGTGGCGAGGCCCGGGCGCAACTGCTCGAACGCGCGGCCGACCTCTACGAGGAGAACATGACGCGGCTGATGGCGATCATGGTGCGCGAGGCGGGAAAGACGGTGGACAATGCCCTCGGCGACGTCCGCGAGGCGGTCGACTTCCTGCGCTACTACGCCGCCGAGGCACGCGGCAAGTTTACTGCGCCGCTGCCGATGGGCGGGCCCACCGGCGAGCGCAACGAACTGTGGCTGCACGGGCGCGGCGTGTTCGCCTGCATCAGCCCGTGGAACTTCCCGCTGGCGATTTTTACCGGCCAGCTCTCTGCCGCCCTTGCCGCCGGCAACACGGTCGTCGCCAAGCCTGCCGAGCAGACGCCGCTGGTCGCCTGCGAGGCGGTGCGGCTGCTGCATGCGGCGGGCATCCCCGGCGACGTCCTCCACCTCCTGCCCGGCGATGGCGCGGCGGTGGGCGGGCGGCTTACGGCCGATACCCGGATCGGCGGCGTCGCCTTCACCGGCTCCAACGAGACCGCCGCCCTGATCAACCGGGCGCTCGCCAGCCGCGAAGGCGCGATCGTGCCGCTGATTGCGGAAACCGGCGGCATGAACGCCATGCTGGTCGACTCGACGGCGCTGCCGGAGCAGGCGGTCCGCGACGTCGTGCGCTCGGCATTCGACAGCGCCGGGCAGCGCTGCTCCGCCGCCCGCGTCCTGTTCGTGCAGCGCGACGTGGCCGACCGGGTGCTCAGGATGCTGGTCGGCGCGATGGAGGAACTGACGATCGGCGATCCGTTCGACTATGCCACCGACGTCGGCCCGGTGATCGACGAGGATGCCCGCGCCCAGCTCGAGGCGCACAAGCAGCGCATGGCCCGCGAGGCGAAGACGCTCGTCGACCTGCCGCTG
>Ga0079224_100000676_pt1 | contig 35108 bp, 33 predicted proteins | sample Stecom2015_FD_80414 | JGI IMG/M metagenome (GOLD analysis project Ga0079224, IMG submission 80414) | Agricultural soil microbial communities from Utah to study Nitrogen management - Steer compost 2015 | ecosystem: Environmental > Terrestrial > Soil > Agricultural land | place: USA: Utah... | reverse complement strand
CTCGACCAGATCGCCGACCGGACCCGGCGCTTCCAGCCCGCCTGGGCCACCCGCGCGCACCTGCTGGCCCGCCTGGGGCAGGCCGACGATGCCGTCGCGGCCTACGACAAGGCGATCTCCCTCACGCACGACGCTGCACAGCGTGCCTACTTGCGGCGTCGCCGCGACGGGACCTGACCGTTCAGTCGAGCAACGGCACCGGCCGGCCGTCGTCGACGACAGCCGAGATGCGTTCGAGCGCGGCACGGAACGCCGCGATCTCCTCGGCCGAGCCGATCGCCGTCCGCAACTGACGGTCGAAGTCCATCGCCACGGTCCGCAGCTCCTCGAACAACGCGTCCCCCTTCTCGGTGGCAGCGATCTGCTGGACGCGTCGGTTCTCCGGTGCCCGATGCCGAGTGATCAGGCCGGCGTCCTCCATGGCGCGGAGATGGTGGGTCAGCGTCGCCTCGCGGATGCCCACCTCGGCGGCGATCTCGCGCTGGGTGGCCTGCGGGCGCGAACGGAGCGCGAGCAGGATGTGCCAGATCGGACGGGAGCCGCCTCGCGACTGCAATCGCTCGTCGAAGGCACGCGACATCCGCTGCGTGGTCTGCCAGATCCACACCGGTACCGGTTGTCGCCCCGTCGTCTCCATGCGCGCACTCTACGGCGGACGATTCGAGCAAAATCGTTAGACATCAAACCCTTAGGGTTCTAAGCTGAGTTCGTGTCAGGGGCCGGTGCCAGGCTTGCCCCACCGAGGGAGGAGTGGCGATGCACGCTGTGGAGCAGCTGGGAGAGCGGGTGACCCGGCCGGGGTCACCGACGTTCGAGGAGGCGACGCGACTGGAGTTCGCGGGGGAACCGCGGGTCCCGTCCGCGGTGGTCCGCGCCTCGAGTACCGACGATGTCGTGGCGGCCGTGCGGGCGGCGCAGGAGGACGGCCTGCCGTTGGCGGTCCGTACAGGTGGGCACAGCTACGGCCGGCACAGCTTGGCCGAGGGCGGATTGGTCCTCGACACCCGGCTCATGGACGGGGTCGAGATCGATGCCGCGGCCCGGGTGGGCCGGGCACAGGGCGGGGTGAGCGCCGGCACCTACACGGTCGCCGCCGCGGAGCACGGCCTGGCGACCGGGTTCGGCGACACCAAGACGGTGGGCGTCGCGGGGCTCGTGCTCGGCGGCGGGATCGGCTTTCTGAGTCGGCGGGACGGCCTGACCGTCGACAATCTCCTCGCCGCCGAGGTAGTCCTCGCCGACGGCACCGTGGTGGTCGCCGACGCCGACCGGCACCCGGACCTGTTCTGGGCGCTGCGCGGCGGAGGCGGGAACTTCGGTGTGGTGACGTCGATGAGCTTCCGGCTCGTACCGACCTCGACGGTCGTCGGCGGCTTCCTCGCGTTCGAGGCCTCGCCCGAGACCCTGGAGGCCCTTGTCGCGGCCGTCCGTGCGGCGCCGGACGAGCTCTCGGCGATGGTCAACGTCATGCGGACCCCGCCCGTGCCCTTCCTGCCGGAGGAGATGCACGGGGCGACGGCGATCATGGCCATCGTGTGCTGGTCCGGCGCTCCCGAGGAGGCCGAGCGGGCACTCGCGCCGCTGCGCAACGCCGGTTCCGTTCTCGCCGACATGGTCAGCGAGCAGCCCTACGCAGCGATGATCGAGGGCCCACCGAACGCGGGCGACGTCGTCTACCCGGCGGTGACCACAGGATTCGCGGACACGATGGACGCGAGCTGGAGCCGGCGAGCCGTCGAGGCCGTCACGGCGGCCGAGACGCCGATGGCTGTGGTCAACCTACGTCCCATGGGCGGGGCCGTCGCCCGGGTGCCCTCCGAGGCGACGGCGTTCGCACACCGCAGTCGCGGTGTGATGACGACGGTCGCCGCGCTGTACCCGGACCCGGCCCTCAGCCCGGTGGCGCAGGCCTGGGCCGCCACCACCGGTTCCGAGCTCGGCCTCGCGGGCGCCGGCTACGTCAACTTCATGGCCGGCGCCACGACCGAGGACGTCGCCGCGGCCTACCCTGGCGAGACGCTGGCGCGGTTGCGTGAGGTCAAGCGGGCCTACGACCCGGACAACGTCTTCCGGTCGAACCTCAATATCTCGCCGGCGTAGCGACGGAACGGGGACGATCAGTGGTCAAGTCAGGCCAGGTGCCAGCCTCGCCGGAAGACGGGTACGCCGCCGTCGAGAGCGGCCTGGCACCAGTCGGCCAGCCGGTCGGCCACGTCGCCCGGGTCACGGTGGCTGGTGTCGAGCACAGTCATCGACCAGACGTCGACGAGGTCCGACCGCCCGACCCACCGGTCCCAGACCATCTCCGGCCAGGCGTCGGTGGTGACGACGTCGGGCAGATGGGTCGGGTCGGTGGCGTGACGACGCAGCCAGTCGGCGAACGCGAGGTGCCGGTGCCGCCACTCCGGCGGGTCGGCGCGGCCGTCGAGGCGTGCGTGGAGTGAGGGTTCGTCCACGTCGAGCAGGCACACGGCGACGTCGATCCGGTCGGCGGACGGAGCGGCGAGCACCTCGCCCGCGGGGACGGGATCGCCGGCGAGCAGGACGTGCCGGCCTTCGGCCTCGAGCTCGAGCGTCCGTCGGACGGCGACCTCCGCCTGCTGCTGGCGCCATGCGACGGTCGGAACGTCCGGGACGGGACCGAGCGTGCACAGTTCGTGGGACTCGAAACGGTCCCCCAGCCTCTCGCGCAGGCGCAGGCGGGCGGTCGACTTGCCGACACCGGAAACACCGGAGATGAGCAGTAGCACAGTTCTTCCTTCGTACACAGGGGCAGCCCGCCACCTCTCGAGCGGCCGGCCGTAGCGGCTGTCGTCGCGGGCCGTGAACGCGGCCCGGCGGTCAGCTCAGCGGGAAGACGTACTGCTGCATGGAGGCGACGCTACCCGGCGGGCCCGATCGCTTCCACGGCTTTTCCGGTTGGATGGGAGTGTGAGTTCCTGGCAGACCCATGCGTCGTCGACCGTGTACGAGAATCCGTGGATCCGGGTCCGGGAGGACCGGGTGACCCGGCCGGACGGGGACGACGGCGTCTACGGCGTGGTCGAGGTACGGCACCCGGCGGTGTTCGTGGTGCCGATCACCGCCGACGGCGAGGTCCTGCTGATCCAGCAGTTCCGGTACACGATCGGGCGGGAGTCGCTCGAGATCCCGGCCGGCGGCACGGACGGGGAGGAGCCGTTGATCGCGGCCCGGCGAGAACTGCTCGAGGAGACCGGCCACACGGCGTCGTCGTGGCGCGAGCTCGGGCCGACGTACTCGCTCAACGGCGTGAGCGACGCGCCCGGCACGATCGTCCTCGCCCAGCACGTGATCCCGGTCGAGGACGCCTCGACACACGGTCAGACCGAGGAAGGCATCACGCAGGTGCGCGCGGCGCCCTGGCCTGAGGTGCTCGAGCTCGTGCGGCGCGGCGAGATCCACGACGGCGAGACCATGGCCGCGCTGCTGCACGCGGCGGTCGCCCTGGGTCGCCTGGGCTGATCCGGGTGCGCCGACACGGCCCAGCGCGGTCCGCCCTCAGGTCAGGTGCTTCGACGCCTCGCGGCGGGACAGCGGGCTGAGCCGGTCACCGAGCTCGTCGAGCAACGCGCCGACCCATCCAGGATCCGTCTTGGCGAAGTCACGCAGCGCCCAGCCGACCGCCTTGCGGATGAAGAACTCGTGGCCGTACCGCGAGTCGGCGAGGTTCGCGCGGACCACGTCCTCGAGCAGGTCCCTGTCGGTGTCCGCCTTGCGGAGCAGCTGGGACAGGATCGCGGTGCGCCGAATCCACATGTCCTCCTCGCGCGCCCACGTACGTATCCGGGGCGTGACAGTCTCCGGGTACGCCGCCAGGATCGGCGCGACCCGGTGGGTGGCGACGTCGTCCACGTAGTCCCACCACGCCCCGGTGAGGACGAGGTATCGGTACAGCTCGAGGGCCGCGGGGTCCTGCCACTGCCGGTAGTGACGATGGCCCGTCAACGCAATGGCGGCGTAGCGCTCCTCGCGGTGCGTCGCGCCGTCCCACAGGACACGGACGGTGTCCTCCCAGGCGGCGCGGTCGGCCGTCCTTCGGTCGGCGTAGAGAGGACGCAGGAGGCGGGTCAGGTGCGCGGAGGTGACGCCGTGGAACGGCATCGCCGACTTCATGTAGCGCTGCTGCGCGTGGGCACGTTCGGCGTCGCCGGCGGCACGGAGTACGGCCCGAACCTCGTCGACGAGTACGTGGTCAGCCGTCATCGTCGCCCCTCCGCCACCCGGTGGTCCCGCCTCTCGGCACCGACACTACGGCGAGCATCCACCGGTATAGCCCGTCCAACCGCGGCTCTGGTGCGGCGCCGGCCGGAGTGGGACAGTCACGGCACATGTCGGAATCGGGCGCGGCTGTTCGACGACGAGCTGAGACCGCACGAGACTACGGAGGCTTCAGATGCGCACCCTCATCGTCAGCGAGTTCATCACCCTCGACGGAGTGATCGAGAACCCCGAGTGGACCTACACCGAGGTCAAGCCTGTCCCGGAGATGTACGAGCTCAAAGGGCGCGAACAGACCGAGGCGGGATGTTTGCTGCTCGGCCGGGTCAGCTACGACGAGTTCGCTCCGGTCTGGCCCGACATGGAGGAGTTCGCCGAGTACAACGCGATGCCGAAGTACGTCGTCTCCTCGTCGTTGGAGAATCCGCAGTGGCAGAACACCTCGGTGCTTCGTTCGCTCGACGAGGTCCGCACCCTCAAGGAGTCCGACGCCGCGGGGACGATCCTCGTGCATGCCTCCGGCACCCTGGCCCGGGGGCTGCTGGCGGCCGGCCTGGTCGACCGCTACCACCTGCTGGTCTTTCCACTCGTGCTCGGCGGCGGCAAGCGGCTCTTCCCCGCCGCGGGCGGCACGAAGGCCAGGCTCGACCTCGTCGAGCACGAGACGTACTCGAACGGCGTGCAGATGCAGGTCTGGGACGTCGCGCGGTGAGGCCTCGGCGCGACCCGGTGCGATTCACCGCGACGTCGTGAACTGCGCGACGCCACCCCTCAGCGCGACTGATACGTCAAGCAGTCCGCGGTGTCCTGGCCGGGACCGACGCGCACGGCCGGTGCGGCACACTCGAGATCGACGTTGTGGACGCAGTCGTGGCGCTGACAGGCGCCCACGTGCGAGACGACCTTGTCGAGGCCGCCCTTGACGCTCAGTGGGATGAACGTCTCGCACTGTGCGTCACCCTCACCGCCGATCGTGACCGCGGCGGCGTGGCAGCTGGAGTGGTCGTTGTAGGAGCATCCGGTCACGGAGCACTCGGTGACCGCGGGAAGCTCGGCGAGCGTGCTCATGGTGCCCTCCCTCGCGGCGGCTGGGCGCCACCGACGAATTCACCATAGAACGCCGTCGGGCATTTCACCAGTGGGGTGCAGAAAATCGATCGACGAATTCCGAGGAGACGTCGCGCCGCGCTACATTTCCGAAAAGAAACCGTGACCTAATTCGGCACTGCCGGTGCCGGATCGGGGCCGAACCTGCCCACCAGTTCTGGATCGATGAAGCGCGTGATCCCGCCGATTCCGCCGTCGTGGACCTCGAGGACGACGACGCCGCTCGGGGACGTTCCGGCCTCGTTGCGGAAGTAGCAGCCGAACGCCGGTTGCCGATTCGCGACCGTCGGCTCGAGAACTAGCTTTCCCCCACGACCGCCCGCCGAAGCACGGAGGAATTCGGCAATGTCGCCGTGCCCTATATACAGGTGCGGTGCCGGCGGCATGGCGAGCCAGGCCTCGTCGGTGAGCAGGGTGAGCAGGGTGTCGACGTCGTCCGCCTCGAAGGCCTCGGCGAATCGAGCGACGAGTTCCGCCACGCCGGGCTCGTCGGGCGGCCGGCTCGCCCGGGTGAGCGGCATCGCCCGACGCGCCCGTTGCAGCAGCCCCTTGACCACCGTCACCCCCTCCCCCAACAGCTGCGCGGCTTCCGCCGTCGAGTATCCGAGGACGTCCACCAAGACCAGGGCGGCTGCTTGGCGCGCCGGTATCGCCTGCAGCGCCGTGACGAACGCGAGCTCGATGGTCTCGCGGCGCTCCACCCGGGCCTGGGGATCGTCCGGGTACGGCTGCACCCACGTCACGTCCGAGGTGCGCGTCAGCGGACATCTTGGCCTGCGACCGTTCCGATCCACAGACCCGCGGTGTCAGTACCGGTACCGACATCGAGGAGGAACCATGAACGAGTCCGTAAAGACGAGCCGTGGGGCGCTGGACATCGCCCTCGCCTACCACCGCACCTGGTCACAGGACGCCTTCGACCGTGCGATGGCGTACATCGCCCCTGACATCGCGGTCCAGACCCCGGCGGGGCCGCTGCAGGGGGCCGAGGCCTTCCGGGGATTCATGGGGCAGTTCGCCGCAACGGTCGAGGCCACCGAGCTTCTCGCCGCCTACGGTGATGACGCTCGCGCACTCGTCGTGTACGACACCCGGACACCCGACGTCCCGAGCGCACCAGGGGCCGAGTTGGTCACCGTCCGCGACGGGCGGATCAGGACCATGCGGATCCTGTTCGACCAGTTGCCGTTCGCTCTCGCCGCCGGCGAGGTCGTCCCCGCGACCGCACACGTAGAGTGACGTCATGGCCGGGACAGGCGACGACGGAGCGCAGAGCACCCGTCGAGCGGCACAGGAGATCCTGGACTGCCTCGCGAGCGCGTACACCGACCGGCCCGGAGTCGACCGGGCGGCGATGTTCGGCAGCGAGGCCGTGCGGGTGGGCGGAAAGATCGTCGGATTCGTCACGCCCGAGGGTGAGCTCGTCGTCAAGGTGCCGCCGCCCCGAGCGAGCGCTCTGGTCGAGGCCGGGACGGCTGCCCGCATGCCGATCGGCGGCCGGCCCGCCCGCGAGTGGCTCGGCGTCCCACTCGCACGCAGCGGTCTGTGGGCGGACCTTCTCGAGGAGTCCTTCGCCTACGTGTCGGGGGCCTACGTGTCCGAGTCCGCAACCTCGCCGAGGCGCCGGTCAGAGGCGTGACGCCTGCCGGACATCGCGGTGAGAGCCGCCAGCGTCCCGGTCACGGCGAGGACCGCGAGACTCAGCACGAGCACGGGGAGGTCGTGGCGAGTGAGCATCGCGACCACCCCGATGAGGACCAGGACACCGGCGGCTACGAAGCGGGAGCGGGCCAACCGACCGAATCGCGATCGCAGGAAGAGCACGTTGCCGACGAGGTAGACGAGCGGTCCGGCGACGGTCACCACGATCATCGCCGGCGTGAGGTGCTCGTGCGTGAGCCGCAGCTCGGTCGAGACGGCGACCGCGATGGCCCCGAGCACCATGAACGCGTGCGCGTACGCGTAGGCGGACCGGAGCGCGGCGGTACTGCCGTCGCCGCCCTGGACGTCGTGGCCCGCGAGGGCGAAGTAGTTCCACCAGAGCACGAACAAGGCGGCGAAGCCGAGGACAAGGCTGCCCACCAATGCACCGTCGATCTCGCCCTCGGAGACCAGCGTGTTGCCCATGAGGAGGATCGACTCGCCCAGCGCGATGATGAAGACGAGCCGGTTTCGCTCTGCCAGGTGCTCCGGGTCGGCGTCCCACAGCCGCATGTGGGCGTGTCCGACCCCGGGCACGCGGTATTGCGCGAGCGGTGCGGCGTAGTCGACGACGGCGGCGAGGATCCACACGAGCAGCCGCGAGTCCGGTTCGAGGAATGCGCCGACGATCCACAGCGCACCCGCTGCGGCGGACCAGATCAGCAACATCCGGTAGTTCGACGCCAGTTGCTGCCCGCGGAACGCCCAGATCATGAACAACGGGCGCACCAGCCCCATAGCGAGGTAACACCCGACGAAGAGCAGCGCGCGGTCACCGAAGGCGTCCGGGATGGCCACCGACATCCCGAGTGCGGCGAGCATCAGCAGACCGGTGAGCAGTTGGACGACGGTGCTGCCCGGACGCAACCAGTTCATGATCCAGGCGGTGTAGTTCCACCCCCACCAGACCGCGGCAAACACCACGACCGTCTGCGCGGCGCCAAGCCAGGTCAGGTGTTCGAGCAGCAGGTGCGAGAGCTGGATGATCGCGAAGACGTAGACCAGGTCGAAGAAGAGCTCGACCGGCCCGACCTCCGAGCGCTCCGGCCCGGCCGGCCGGATGACCTTCGCACGTGTGCCGATGGACGCCATGTTTCCTCCAATGCCGCGGGTGTCGCACACCCTCCGCAGATCCGCGAGCGCGACAATGGCGCGCTGACCTGGCATTGCGCAACTCTCGCGGCTGACCAGAGCGGCGACAGTCAGCGCAAGGACTTACGAAAGAAGAGCTCGGCGTCGGGGTTGTCGTTGTACCGCTCGATGCGGTGATACCCGGAGCGCTCGTAGAGCGCGATCGCCTCCGCCAACGCCCCGTTGGTGTCGAGCACCATCTCCCGGTAGCCGCGCTCGAGGGCGAGCTGCTCGAGGTGGCGCAGCATGCGCGAACCGAGGCCGGCACCGCGCCAGTCGCTGTGGACCCACATGCGTTTGACCTCCGCGGCGTCCGGGACGGTGTCGGGTGCGGGTCGGATGCCACCGTAGGCGACCGGGGAGCCCTCGGCGGTGGCGACGACGAACGTCGATCCGGGCTCCGGCTCGTCCGCCGCACCACCGGCGAAACCGAACCGCTCGTGCAGCTCGTCGACGAAGGCCTGCTGCGCCCGACGGGCGAGCGGATCGGTGACCTCGACCTCACGCAGCTGCACGGTCGCGGCGCGGACCAGGAGGTCCGCCGTCATCAGTGCCTCCGCGAGCCGTGCGCGCTGACGCGGGGTGAGCGCCTCGACGATCCCGGTTGCCTTGGCCTCGGACCGCCGGTCCAGGTCCAGCCAGGCCTGCCGTCCCGCCGCGGTGAGCCGGGCGAGGCGCCGCCGGCCGTCGCTCTCGTCCGGGACCGTCTCGATCAGCCCGTCGCGCTCGAGGTGACGCAGCGTGCGCGAGAGCTGCCCCGAGTCGAGATCGAGACGACGGCGCAGGTCGGCCACCGAGGCCCCGTCGGACCGGCCGATCTCGAACAGCAACCGCGAGACGGCCAACGGGCGGCCGGTGCCGAGGAAGGACTCCTCGAGCACGCCGACCCGCTGGGTATAGGTCCGGTTGAAATGCCGCAGGACCGCCGTCGTTCCGCTCAGCTCCGCTGACTGCATATAGCTGACCTCAGTCAGATACTCCTTGCCGCGCGAGTACCCGCCGCTGTGCCGTCCGCGCAGTGCCGGCGAGCGTGGCGCCGCCGTGGACCCGTAAGGTCCGTCGTGCAGCCGTCCGCCGTCGGACGTGAAGCCGCGCAGAAGGGACGAGGATGCAGACCGTCAAGGCAGTGGTCGCCCGCGCCAAGGGAGCGCCGGTCGAGGTCACCACCATCAATGTGCCGGATCCGGGACCCGGCGAGGCACTCGTCCGGGTTCAGACCTGCGGGGTCTGCCACACCGACCTGCACTACCGCGAGGGTGGGATCAACGACGACTTCCCGTTCCTGCTCGGGCACGAGGCCGCCGGCGTGGTCGAAGCGGTCGGCGAGGACGTCACGGGCGTGGCCCCGGGCGATTTCGTCGTCCTCAACTGGCGGGCCGTCTGCGGGAAGTGCCGCGCCTGCAAGCGCGGTGAGCTGCAGTACTGCTTCGACACGCACAACGCCACCCAGGCGATGACCCTGGCCGAGGGCGACGACGCCGGGACCGAACTCAGCCCGGCACTGGGAATCGGCGCGTTCGCCGAGAAGACGCTGGTCGCCGCCGGACAGTGCACCAAGGTCGACCCCTCCGCCCGGCCGGCCGCCGTCGGACTGCTCGGGTGCGGCGTCATGGCCGGCATCGGTGCCGCCATCAACACCGGCAACGCCGGCCGCGGCAAGTCGGTCGCGGTCATCGGGTGCGGTGGCGTCGGCGCGGCCGCCGTGGCCGGCGCGGCCCTGTCCGGGGCCAGCCCGATCATCGCCGTCGACATCGACGCCGCGAAGCTCGAGACGGCCCGGCGCCTCGGCGCCACCCACACCGTCGACTCCTCCCGTTCGGACGCGGTCGAGGAGATCAAGCGGATCGCCGCCGAGACCTACGAGGGCGCCGAGGGCGCCGACGTCGTCATCGAGGCGGTCGGCCGGCCGGAGACCTGGAAGCAGGCCTTCTACGCCCGTGACCTCGCCGGCATCCTGGTGCTGGTCGGCGTGCCGACCCCGGAGATGACGGTGCCCGACCTGCCGCTGCTCGACGTGTTCGGCCGCGGCGGCGCGCTGAAGTCCTCCTGGTACGGCGACTGCCTGCCCTCCCGTGACTTCCCGATGCTGGTGGACCTGTACCAGCAGGGCCGCCTCGACCTCGACACGTTCGTCACCGAGGAGATCGGGATGGACGACGTCGAGGCGGCCTTCGGCAAGATGCACGACGGTTCCGTTCTGCGCAGTGTGGTGGTGCTCTGATGAGTGAGACGACAGCCCGGGTCGACCACGGCGTGGTCGCCGGCACGTTCAGCCTGGACGGTGAGACGCACGACGTCGAGAACAACATCTGGGTGGTCGGCGACGACCGCGAGTGCGTCGTCATCGACGCACCGCACGACGTCGACGCCATCCTGGACCTGGTCGGCGACCGCACGGTCCGCGCGATCGCGTGCACGCACGCGCACGACGACCACGTACGGGTGGCCCCGGATCTGCGCGAGCGGACCGGTGCGCCGATCCTGCTGCACCCCGACGACCGGCCCCTGTGGGACCTGACCCATCCCGGGACGAGCTGGGACCTGAATCTCTCCGACGGCGAGCACGTCTCGGTGGCGGGCACCTCGCTGCAGGTGCTGCACACGCCTGGTCATGCCCCCGGCGGGGTGTGCTTGTACGCGGCGGACCTGGGCTGCGTGTTCACCGGGGACACGCTGTTCCACGGCGGACCGGGCGCGACCGGGCGCAGCTACTCGGATCTGCCGACCCTCGAGGCGTCCATCGCCGAGAAGCTGTTCGTCCTGCCGGAGGAGACGGTGGTCCGCACCGGACACGGCGAGGACACGACGATCGGGGCGGAGAAGCACCGCTGACAAAGGGCCGCTGACGAACGACCTCGACCGATCAGCACCCACCCGCCAGACTGACCGGCATGGACCTGCTGAGCGTGCTGACCGCGCCGGTCGCCGTCGTCTCGACCCTTCTCACGGCCTACCTGCTCGGCTTCGCTGCCCAGCGCCTGCTCGGCATCCGGCTCGGCGTGGTGCGCATTCTCGCGACCGGCCTGTTCGCCGCGACGGTCCTGCCCGCCATGGCCGTCACGCTGACCCGCTTCCGCCCGGCGACCGAGCATCCGCAGCCGCCGGGCTGGGTGGAGGTCTGGTTCATGCTGCTGGCCGGCATGCTCACGCTCCTGGCGTCGATGGCGTTCATCGTCGTCGTCGAGGCGTTCGCCCCGCTCGGGTCGATCCCGCCGGCGACGGTCTGGGGGCGCGGGCTGAAGGGTCGCTGGAGTCGAGCGCACCGCACCGGCCAGGTGGTATGGATCGCCCTGCGGCACGGTCTGGGCCCCTACCTCAGGCGGCGCACGTCCGGCGCCCTGGAAGCGCCGACGTCCCGGGCACAGCTCGGCCGGGCGTTGCGCGAGACGCTCGGAGCGTGCGGGACCACCTTCGTGAAGATGGGGCAGGTCCTCTCGAGCCGGGCCGATCAACTCCCGGCTGAGATCGCCGACGAGCTCGCCTCCTTGCGGGACACCGCGGCACCCGTGCCCTGGCCCGAGGTGGCAGCCGTTCTCGAGCAGGAGCTCGGTGCACCGGCGGATACGGTGTTCGCCGAGATCGACCGCACACCGCTCGCGGCGGCGTCGATCGGTCAGGTGCACGCCGCACGCCTGGCCACCGGCGACGAGGTCGTGGTCAAGGTGCAACGCCCCGGCATCCGGCCGGTGGTCGAGCAGGACCTGGACATCGCCGTCCGGCTCGGCGCGCGCCTGGAACGCACCACCGGCTGGGCACGCAGCCTGCGCACCGCGGCGCTCGCCGAGGGCCTGGCTACCGCGATCCGCGAGGAGCTCGACTTCCGCGTGGAGTGCGAGAACATCCGTGCCGTCGCCCGGGCACAGCCGTCCGGATCACCGGTACGCACACCCGCCGTGCACGAGGAGCTCTCGACGGCGCAGGTCCTCGTCATGGAGCGCCTGCGCGGCCGGCCGATCTCGGAGGCCGGCCCCCTGCTCGAGCGCCTCGGCCTGGACCGCAACGAGGTCGCCCGGGCCGTCCTCGACGCTCTGCTGCGGCAGGTACTGGTCGACGGCGTCTTCCACGCCGACCCGCACGCGGGCAACATCTTCATCCTCGACGACGGCGGCGTAGGCCTGCTTGATCTGGGCTCCGTCGGCCGGCTGGACGTCGCCCTGCGCGCCTCGCTCGAGCGCCTTCTGCTCGGTTTCGACCACGGTGACCCGGTGGCGGTCACCGACGCGCTGCTCGAACTCGCGCCGGCGTCGGACCAGGTCGACGAGGAGCGCCTGGGCCGAGAGGTCGGGCGGGTGATCGCGCGATACTCCGCAGGCGCGGGCGCGCACGGAGCGCAGATGTTCGCCGCCCTGTTCGGGATCGTCTCGCGGTACGGGCTGGAGATCCCGCCGGAGATCGCGGCCGTCTTCCGGTCCATGGCGACGGCGGAGGGCACGTTGCGTCAGCTGGCTCCCGAGTTCGACCTGGTCGCGCAGAGCAAGGAGCTGGCGGGCGAGTACGTCGGCGAACGACTGACTCCGAACGAGCTGCGGCGCAGCGCCGCCGAGGAGCTCGTCACCCTGCTTCCGGTGCTGCGGCGCCTGCCGCGGCGCATCGAACGCGTGGCGAGTGCGGCCGAGCACGGCCGGCTGGGGGTCAACGCCCGGATCTTCGCCGACGAGCGCGACCGTGCCTGGATCACTCGGCTGCTGCACGACGTGCTGCTGACGGCCCTGGCCGGCGTGGTCGGGATCATGGCCGTCGTGCTGCTGTGGTCCGACGGCGGGCCCGTGGTCCGCGACGATCTGCACCTGCACTCACTCCTGGGCTACAACCTGCTGGTGATCAGCGCGATCCTGGCGCTGCGCGTGCTCGTGCAGATCTTCCGACGGCGGCCCGAGCGGGTGTAGCCCGCCCGATCCCCACCGCTCAGGCTCCGCGCGGCGTCGGCACCGGGCGACGTCCGGTCACGGTGAGCAGAACATCTTTGACGGGCAGCTCGACCGGGTCGCCCTCGCCCAGGCTGACCTCGGCGTCGGTCGCCACCAAGCGCAGGCCGTCGAGGTTCACACCGAAGTACTCGAGGTTCTTCTCGCCGGCATTGCCGAGGACGAGGGCGATCCGTTCGGGCGGGACGGCCGGGAGGCCGAGTGCCTCGGTGATGTCGAGGCCGTGGATGACGTCGTGACTGAGCGCGCCGGCCTGGCCGCCGCCGGGCGGCTGCCACGGGTGGCGGACGTTCTCGCGCAGTGAGGCGAGCAGATCGGCGTCGGAGAGGGCGTCGGTGTCGGCACGGGCCTGGCGATCGGCGAAACGGTCGAAGTCGAAGTTCTCCCGGGCCAGCCCGTCCATGAACGCCTTCGGCGCGAGGCGGTAGGCAGTGGTGATGTGAGCAACGACCTCGCGCACGCGCCAGCCGGTGCACAACGAGGGAGCCGACCACTGCTCGGGTGTCAGGCCGGCGAGCAGGTGGGCGAGGCGCTCCCGCTCGGCGAACGTCTCGGTGGCGAGCATGGTGTCGGTGGTCATGTCCGGTCCTTTCGGTCGGGGTGCTGTCGCCTCTTGTACGACCGCGGCCCCGGAAACTCATCGCGGCGCGCACGGGAGCGCCTCGCCCGACGTGCACGATGGCGACACGTCGGCACCTCGTTTGACGAATCGGCACACGGTGACGAGTCGCGGGAGGGGTGAGGGGTGGGCGGGGTCAGGGGTGGGCGGGAAGCCCGAACTCGGCGAAACGCGCGCCCGTGCCGAGGAAGGTGACGGTCTGGGCCACCAGGCCGCCACGCACCTCGAGGAGGACGAGGGCGAACGGCTGCAGCACACCGGCGCCGTCCGGGCGGTACTGCCCGAGGCCCGGGCCGCCGTTGATGGCCGTCGGCAACAGCCGGTCGCGGGCGCAGGCGTCGCTGGCGGCCATGAGGCGCGCGATGGCCGCGGCGCCGCGCATCCACCAGGCGAAGGGCGGCATGGAGGTGACGGCGTCCTCGCGCAGCAGCGCCGTGAGCGCGGCGACGTCGTGCGCCTCGAAGGCGGCGATGTACCGGCGGAGCAGGTCGTGCTGGGCCGGGTCCTCCGGGGCGGCGATGTCGTCGGGTGCCGGGCGGCTCGCCTCCAGTCGGGCGCGTGCCCGCTGCAGTGCACTGGTGACTGCGGGAACGCTCGTGCCGAGGATGTCTGCGCTCTCCTGCGCCGAGAAGGCGAGCACATCGCGAAGCACGAGGGTGGCGCGCTCGCGCGGCGAGAGCGCCTGGAGGGCTGCGACGAACGCCAGCCGGACGCTCTCGCGCTGGACGATGACCTCGGCGGGGTCCGTGGCGGTGATGAGCCGCGAGTCCGGCATGGGCTCGACGAACCGCTCGGGCGGCAGAGGGGTGCCGAGCCCTTCCGGGCCGTCGGAGGCGGGGCCGAGGTCGACGGACAGTGCTCGTCGCCCTGCGCCGCGCAGCATGTCCAGACAGACGTTCGTGGCGATCCGGTGCACCCAGGTGGTCAGGCGGGCGCGCCGGGGGTCGAAACGGTCGAGGCTGCGGGTGGCGCGCAGCATCGTCTCCTGGACGGCGTCGTCAGCGTCGGCCGCCGCGCCGAGCATGCGGTAGCAGTAGCCGGTCAGCGGTCCGCGGAGCGACTCGAGCTCGTCGTCGAGGGCATGGCGCGTCGGTGCCGATGTGGTCACGTGACCACGGAAGCAGTGTCGCGGTCGACTGACAAGGTGATGGCTGGACTCGCCATCCGCCGAGGTACGGTGCCGCGCCGGCGACCGGCTCGGCGCCCCCTGCGTGCCGAGCCGGTGCGCCGACGCGACGTACCGGTGCGTGGAGGCGTCGCCTCCACCCGAGAAGACGGTGTGATGCCGGGGGGATCACGCCCTGTTCTGTGAGCTGCATCACGCTCGGTGGCCTCGGTGCAGTCGCGCTCAGGGCGAGGCGATGTCTATGGAGACGGCGACCTCGTCGCCGACGTCGATCCGCTCGACCCGGCGCACGGCGAGCTTAACGGGCAGCAGGTACCGCCCGTCCTTCGGGAAGAGCGACGTCGTGAACTCGGCCCGTCCGATGCGGGCTGTCACCGGTATGACGCCCCACCCATAAGTGACGGCGTTCGCGATCTCGCGGATCGCATCGCTCGGGTCATCCGGCACGGTCACGAAGACGTACGGCGGCGGTCCACGCCACTCGAAGAGCTCGCCGGTGAAGTCGAGCTCCATCGCCGTCATCAGGACGTTCCGCTCAGGCCGAGATCGAGCCCGATGTCCACGTCGGCGAGATCCCCGAGGTGCAGTTCGACGTCAACGTCGTTCGCGTGTGGCGGCGCGTCACCGCTGTTCCCCGGATTGCCACCGTTCCCGGCGCCGTTCCCGTTGCCCGGGTCGCCCTGTCCCGGCGTGTCGGGCGGCGTTCCCGGCGCGTGATCGGGAGGGCCCTGTTCGCCGGGATTGCCCGGCGGCGTCGGCGCGGGCTCCGGTTCAGGAGCCGGCTGCGGTTCAGGCTCTGGCTCGGGCTGCGGCTCCGGAGCCGGTTCCGGCTCTGGCTCGGGCGCCGGCTCAGGCTCGGGCGCCGGCTCAGGCTGAGGCTCGGGTTCCGGCTCAGGCTGGGGCTCAGGTTCCGGCTCAGGCTCCGGCGTCGGGCCGTCCGCAGGAGGCACCGACGGAACGGAGTCCGACGGCGCAGCCGGTGGCGCATCCGCCGGCTCGCCGGCCGGCCGGTCCGCGGGTTCCTCGGCCGGTTGGGTCGGGCCGCCGTCGCCCGTCGACTCACTCTGCCGACCGCTCGAGGCTGAGCCGCCCCCGCCGTCCCCTCCGGCGTCGGCGTCGGAACTCGTCTGCGGCGGCTCGGGCGGCGGCTCGCTCGCGGTCATGGCCGCGGCCGCGACCGCCACGGCGACGGCCGCCGCCCCACCGGCCACACCGGCCGTGACGCCGTGGCGCTTGGGGACCAGCCGGGACAGCAGCCCCGCCTGGGTACCCGCCGCCGTCGCCCCGGCGGAGACGCCGGCGGCGCCCAGGATCAGCGCCCCCTTGTGACCTGCGACAGCGATGAGCATCCAGATCGGCAGCGTCCGCATGCGGGTGACCTCGAGCCGCAGCAGCGCGGCCGCACCGGCGCACTCCTCGCACCGGCGCAGATGCCGGTCCACGGAGCGACTCTGCTGTCGTGGTAGACGTTCGCGCACACGGCGCACCAGCAGCGCACGGTTCTCCTCGCACACGCCGTCCTGCGCGGGCGGGAGCATCTCCTGCAGGTAGGCCGAGCGCAGCCCGTTTCGCGCGCGGTGGGCCAGCTGCGCGCACGCACCAGGTGTCATCGACAGCTGCTCGGCGACCTCGTCCACGGGCCGGTCCTCGACCGCCGTCATGAGCAGGACGTCACGCCACCGGTCGGGCAGTGATTTGAAGGCGGCCGCGGCCACCGAACCGTCCACGAGATCCTCGCTGCGGTCCGGCACCGTCAGCTCCGGGTGCTCCTCCGGCACGCCATCGACCGGCAGCGGCGCTCCGGTGCGGTAGAACTCGTGACGGACGTTGCGCAGCACCGTGAAGAGATAGCCACGGACGTTCTCGGTAGGGCCCTTCCCACGCCGGACGGCACCGAGCGTGCGGGTGAACGTCTCGGCCACCCAGTCCTCGGCCTGAACCGGGTCCGAGGTCAGCTTGCGGGCATAGGCGAGCAGTTCGACCGCATGGTCGCGGTAGATGTCCTCGAACGCGGCGAGGTCCTCGGCGTCGATCTCATGGCGCACCGCCGCGTCGGTCACCTGCGCCCCCTGACCTTCCGTGGCGCACCGCGGGCACGCCGCTGCTGCGCGGGCACCGCCCGCTCGGTTGGCCCTTAGGGTGCCGTGCCCCCGCGCGCCTTGTCGAGGCCACCGGCCGGGACCGACCACCGCAGGACGGTGCCCGCGCCGGGCGCCGAGTCGATCGCGAAGCTGCCGCCGCGGCGTTCGGCACGCCGGCGGATGTTCGCCAGACCGCTGTGCGGCACGTCCTCCGTCATCCCACGGCCGTCGTCGCGCACGATCAGGGTGATCTCCTCGCCCGCCTGCACCGTCACGTCCACGGCGGTGGCCGCGGCGTGGCGGCTCGCGTTGGACAACGCCTCGCCGAGCACCGCCAGCAGCTCCGGTGCGAGGGAGGCGTCGACCATGGTGCGGACAGGCCCCTCGAGATGCAGGCGCGGGCGGAACTTCATCGTGGCCGCCGCCCGGTCCACCAGGCGGACGATCTCGCTCTGCACGTCCTCGGCGTCCTCCAGCGCGCCGAGCGCGAAGATGGTCCGGCGGATGTCCTTGATGGTCTCGTCGAGGTCGTCCACGGCCCGTTCGATCCGGTCGACCACCTCGGGACGGTCCACCAGCCGCGCAGCGCCCTGCAGACCGAGACCGACGGCGAACAGCCGCTGGATGACGAGGTCGTGCAGGTCCCGGCCGATCCGGTCCCGGTCCTCCAGGACCGCGACGCGTTGCCGGTCCTCACGGGCGCGGGCGACCTGGAGGGCGAGGGCGGCCTGCTCGGCGAAGCTCGCCGGCATCTCGGTGTCCGGTACCTCGCGCCGCGTGGCGTCCTCGGCGTGCCAGGCGATCGCCAGCGCACCGACCACCCCGGCCGCCGGCCCCATCGGGACGATGACCGCGGGACCGAGCGCCTGCCGGCCCGGCAGGTCGCGGACAGGGATCGCACCGGGTTCGCGACGCACGTCGGCGATCGAGACCGCCCTCCCGCGTTCGGCGACCGACCTGGTGAGCGAATGCTCGAGCGGGAGAGCGTCGACCTCGGCGTCGCTCAACTCGATTCCGGAGACGGCGACGACGCGCAGTCGTGCGGCGTCCGGTCCCGTCGCGATCCAGGTCACGGCGGCGCCGGCGACCTCCCGGGCCCGGTCCGCGACCGCAAGCAGAGCGTGGTCGGAACTGACCGAACCCGTCAGCAGGGTGGTGATCTCCGCCGTCGCCCGCAGCCAGGACGCCCGGCGGGTGGTCTCCTCGTACAACCGCGCGTTCTCGACCGCGACACCGGCGGCCGCGGCGAGCGCGAGCACGATCTCCTCGTCCTCGGCGGTGAAGTCCTCGCCGCCGGCCTTCTCGGTGAGATACAGGTTCCCGAAGACCTGGTCCCGGATGCGCACGGGGACGCCGAGGAAGGAGTGCATCGGCGGATGGCCCGGCGGCACCCCGTAGGAGGCGGGATGCCGGGTGAGGTCGTGCAACCGGATCGGTTCCGGCCGGTCGATGAGCAGCCCGAGAAGGCCGTGCCCGGACGGGAGCTCGCCGATCCGGGCCGCGACGTCGTCGTCGATACCGTGGTGCACGAACGTGCGCAGCCGCTTGCCCGTGCCCTCGCCGAGCACACCGAGGGCGGCATAACGGGCCCCGACCAGGCGGCCGGCGACGGCGACGATCCGGGAGAGCACCCCGTCGAGGCTGAGGTCGGCCGCCATGGTGACGACGGCGTCGAGGAGCAGCCGCAGCCGGTCCTGCTGGTCACGGACCTCATGCATGCGGGCGAGGACCTCCTCCAGGAGGTCCTCGAAGTCCGCCTCGCTCAGTGGGCGTCGTTCGGCGGCGTCGCCAGGCTCCTCGGTCATGCGGCGGCTCAGTCCCGGCGCGGATGCGGGTGCTTGAGAGCGAAGATCGCGGCCTGGGTGCGGCTGGCCAGGCCGAGTTTGGCGAGCAACGAGGAGACGTAGTTCTTCACCGTCTTCTCCGCGAGGAACAGCCGGCCCGCGATCTGGCGGTTGGTCAGTCCCTCACCGATGAGGTCGAGAATCCGGCGTTCCTGGTCGGTGAGCGCCTCGAGCTCGCTGTCCACCGGCGGACCGGTCCGGATCCGTTCGAGGACAGTGGCGGTCACCGAGGGGTCGAGCGTCGACTGGCCTGCGGCCACCCGCCGGACCATGTCGACGAGATCGGTGCCCCGGACCTGTTTGAGGACGTAGCCGGCAGCGCCGGCCATGATCGCCGCGAAGAGTGCCTCGTCGTCGTCGTACGAGGTGAGGATGAGTGCCTTGATGCCCGGGTCCTGGGAGCGGACGTCGCGGCACACGTCGATGCCCGAGCCGTCCGGCAGCCGCGCATCGAGGATGGCGACGTCCGGGCGCAGCGCCGGCAGGCGCCGGGCCGCCTCCTGCGCGAGACCGGACTCACCGACCACCTCGATGCCTGGCTCGGACTCCAGGAGCTCCCGGATGCCGCGCCGGACCACCTCGTGGTCGTCGAGGAGATAGACACGCACGTGCTCCGGCGCGCTCTCGTTCGTCTCGCTCACGCCAGTCACGGTAGCCCGGCCACGCGGCGGTGGCATCGGAACGCACGTCCCGGGACGGCCGGGACCTTGGTCCCTGGTGCGTTCCCTGAGCGTCACGCACCCTTCTTCAGAAGGAGGCGAGATGCCCGCTGATCTGGCGCGACCGCGCACGGCGGCCGACGTGCGTGAGCTCGTGGAGCTGGCGTGCCTGGCACCGAGCGTGCACAACACCCAGCCGTGGATCTGGCAGGACCAGGGCGACGGGCTGCACCTGATCGCCGACCGGAGCCGGCTGCTCGCAGTGGAGGACCCGGACGGCCGCGAGCTGGTGATCAGCTGCGGCGCCGCCCTGCACCACCTGCAGACCGCCGCCGCGTCACTGGGATGGTCGGCGGCGGTGAAGCGTCTGCCCGCCAGCAGCGACCTCGACCTGCTGGCCGAGATCCGGCTCACCCGGGCGGAGCCGTCGCCGACGGCGCGCACCGACCTCGCCCTGCTGCGGATGCGGTGCACGGACCGGCGCCGGTTCACCTCGTGGCCGCTGCCCGCGGAGCACGTGGAGAACCTCGCAGCAGAGGCTCGCGTATGGGGCGCCCACGCCGAGGCGGTGACCGACGCCGTGGCACGGTTCCGGGTGGAGTTGTTGGCCGGTCGGGCCCACGCTCTCGCCGGGCACAACCAGTACGCCGCCGACGAACAGGCCACCTGGGTCGGCCGCGACGGAACCGACGGCATCCCTCGGGCGGTGCTCCCCACAGCAGACGGAGCCCTGCCCGGCTCCCGCTTCGCCGTGGACGACGGCGATGCCGCGGCCCTGGTCCGCCACGGTGACGGCGTCGTCGTCCTCGGCGGGGACGCCGACGAGCCATCCGCGTGGCTGCGCACCGGCGAGGCGCTCAGCGCGCTCTGGTTGCGCGCGACCCACGCCGGCCTGTCGGTGGTCCCGCTCAGCCAGCCGGTGGAGGTGGCGGCGACGCGTGCGGACCTGCACGACGTCGTGCTCGGCGGGCGGTTCGTCCCGCACCTGCTGGTGCGGATCGGCTGGCAAGCCATCGGCCGCAGTGATCTGCCGCGGACGCCGCGGCGCCCGGTCGAGGAGGTCCTCCGCGGCTGACCGGTTCGCTCCGGGACCAAGGTCCCGGACACCTGCGGCCGACCGGCCCTGCCGGCTGGGGCCCGGGCGCAGGAGTCTGAAGACATCAACCACCGGGGCCGCCGGCCCCTCCTGAGGGGAGAAGAACAATGAGCGTCGTCGAACGCCACCAGCACCTCGACGTCATGGTCGAGCGTGACATCGTCACCCACCGCAGCGCGCGCCAGGCGCTGGCCATCCTGCGGTACGCCCTCGGCCTGACCTTCCTGTGGGCCTTCTTCGACAAACTGCTCGCCCTGGGCTACTCCACGGGTGTCAACAGCGAGACCGGCGCCGTCGACCGGTTCGGCCCGGACGCCTGGATCAACGGAGGCAGCCCGACCTTCGGGTTCCTCAACTTCGGGGTCTCCGAGGACAACGCCCTGCACGGGTTCTTCACCTCGATCGCCGGCACCGCGTGGGCGGACTGGCTGTTCATGATCGGCCTGCTCGGCATCGGCCTGGCCCTGACGCTCGGGATCGGGATGCGGCTGGCGGCCCTCACCGGCGCCGTGCTGTACCTGCTCATGTGGGTGGCCTCCATGCCGATCGAGAACAACCCCGTCCTGGACGATCACCTCATCGGCGCCATCACCGTCGTCGTCCTTGCCCTGACGCTGGCCGGTGACACCTGGGGCCTCGGTGCCCGCTGGGGCCGCACCGACCTGGTCCGGCGGCTGCCGATCCTGCGCTGACGCCGCGACCTCTGGACGCCCCGCCGCCCGTTCCCCGAACGGGCGGCGGGGCCCGTCTCGTCCCCACCCTCGTAGTCTCCGCGCGCCCTCCGACTCAGCGGACGGCCGCGAGGGCGCGGGCCGGGCGGTCGACCCGGGGCAGGTGGGTCAGCACCAGGAGTGCGCGGCCGCGGGCACGGGCATCGGCACGGAGTGAGGCGAGCAGCTCGACGGCGGTGGCGGCGTCGAGGCCTGCCTCCGGCTCGTCGAGGATGAGCACCTCAGGGTCACGCAGCAGCGCGCGGGCGAGGACGAGACGACGGCGTTCGCCTCCGGAGAGGGCATGCCCGCCCGAGTCGAACCAGGTGTCCAACCCGTCGGCCAATCCGTCGAGCCAGGGGCCGAGGTGCGCCCGCCGGAGTGCGTCGACCAGTTCCGCGTCCTCGGCGTCGGGGCGCGCCAGGCGGAGGTTCTCGCGCAGCGTGGTGGCGAAGACGTGGTCCGCGTCGCCGGCGAGGCAGACGCGGCGGCGCAACTCGGTCGTGCCGAGCTGCTCGAGCGGCCGGCCCGCCACGGCCACGCGGCCGCCCCGGGGTGGGACCAACCCCGTCAACGTGGCCGCCAGGGTCGACTTGCCCGCCCCCGAGGGCCAGCTGATCTCGGCGCACTGACCCGGCGGGATCGCGAGGTCGATGCCGTCGCGGACGGTCGTACCGTCCCACCCCACGGCCAGATCCGTGACGACCAGCCCGCCCCGCTCCCCCGCATGGGTCAGGGGCCCGCTGGCGGCCTCACGCCCGGTCCGGGCGGTACGGTCTCCCGGCGAGCTGTCGCAGCGGGCGGGGTTGCCGGACTGGTCGCCGCCTGCGCGGCCCGGGCGAAGCGCAGCCAGGCGCCCGCGGGCCGTCGCCCCCGCACTGAGTGCGCGCCACGCGGGCACGAGTGCGGCGAGCACCTCGACGGTGGCGAGGCTGCCGAGGACGAGGACGCCGACGGTCTCCGGCGGCCCTGCGGCCGCGCCGGCGGCGGTCAGTGCTGCGCCGACCACGAGCACGCCGCCGGCGAGTTCCGCACCACCGGTGGCCAGGGCGTCGACCCGGCCGGATCGGCCGTCGAGGCGGGTGGCGATCGCGCCTCGCGCGCGGGCGGTACGCAGCAGCGGGCTGCCGCGACCGGCGAGCTCGTGGGCGTTCTCCACGGCGGCGACGACGGCGTCGCGCAGGTCGGTCCGGGCGACATCGCGCGCCACGGCGATGCGGCGGTCCCGGCGTGCGGCCGCGAGGGCGACGGCGGTCGCGGCGGCGATCCCGGCGGCGAGCGCGATCACCGCCACCGGGTGCCAGACAGCGATCACCGCGGCGAGCGCGACCAGCGCACCGAGTGCGGCGCCGCCGGGAACCGCGCCGCGGACCAGCCCGTCGAGCCGGACGTCGACGTCCTCGATGACCCGGCTCAGCAGCGCACCCCGGCGGGTGGTGAGGCGGCCGGGTACCTGAGGGAGAAGGTCGGCCACCACCTGGGCGCGCCAGTGTGCGAGCTGACCGAGCGCGGCGTCGTGCGAGGCGAGACGCTCGAGATAGCGCCACAGCGGCCGGGCGATGGCGAAGGCGCGGACGCAGACGACGGCGATCGAGAGCGTGAGGATCGGCGGCTGAGCCTCGGCCCGGACGATGAGCCAGGACGCCGCCGCCGTCAGCCCGATCCCGGACAGCGCGGACAGCGCCCCGGCCACACCGGCGAGAACGAGCCGGGTGCGCGGCGCCAGGGACGCCCAGCGGCGACGCACGCCGTCCCACAGCCGTGGCTGCTCGGTCCGGCGACCGGCTGGCTCGGGCTCCCAGGAGCCGGCACCGCCCGGCTCGGTGCGCGCGCCCGTCGCGGACGTGCCCGGCAAGGACGGCGGGGTCGGTTCGCTCGCCGTCGTCCGCGGCGTCGAGCCCGCCGGCGCGGTCGATCCCGTGGACGGTGCCACGGTGACCGTGCGGTCGGCAGCGGCGATCAGCGCGGAGCGGTGTGCGGTGACGACGACGGCCGCGCCGGCCTCGGCCACCTCCCGCATCATGGTGGCGACAGCCCGTTCCGCCGTGGTGTCCAGATGGGCGGTCGGCTCGTCCAGCAGCAGGACGGCGGGGGTGCCGGCGGCGAGTCTGAGTCGGGTGCGCAGGACGGCGGAGGCGACGGCGAGGCGCTGGCGCTGGCCGGTCGAGATGCCGGTGGCGTCGTCGCCGAGCGGAGTGTCGAGGCCGAGCCGGACACCGAGAGCGGCGAGCAGCTCACGCAAGGTGGCGTCGTCAGGCAGCGCCTGTGCGCCGGCGAGGTCGGGTTCCAGGCCGGCGGTCAGCGCTTCCCGCACCGTGCGGGCCAACGGCAGCGGCGCGCGCTGCGGAACGACCACGCAGTCCGTCGTGCGCACCGTGCCGACCCGCGGTCGTTCGGCGCCGGCGAGGAGTCGTAGCAGGGTCGTCTTCCCCGAGCCCGACGGTCCGGCGACGGCCACGAGCTCGCCGGCGGCCACCGAGAGATCGGGCAGGCGCACATCGTCGCGCCGCCCCGGATACCGCACGGCGGCGCCGCGGATCTCGACCACCCCGGGCGCACCGGTCGCCGCGCGGCGCGCACCGACATCGGGGGATGACGGTCCCGCCTCGCGCCCGCTCGCGTCGTCCGGCCGCGGGTCGAGCGCGTCCAGGCCGTCCATGACGGCCGAAGCCTGCGCCGAGGCATGGAACTGCGCCCCCGCCTCCCGCAACGGCCGGTACGCCTCCGGGGCGAGGAGGATGACGGCGAGCGCCGGCCACAGGTCCATGTCACCACCGGAGAGACGGACCCCGGCACCGACGGCCACCAGCCCCACCGAGACGGTGGCGACGAGGTCCAGCGCGGTCGAGGACAGGAACGCCACGGACAGCACGCGCGTCGTGGCACCGGCGTAGCGGCGGCTCGCCCGGCGGACCTCCTCGACCTGACGGTCGCCGCGGTCGTACAGCTTGAGGGTGACCAGCCCGCGGACGACGTCGAGGAAGTGACCGGCCAACGCGCCGCCCCGGGCGTACTGGACCGCGGCCTGCCGCTGGGTGGCCCATCCGATGAGTGCGGCGAACAGCGGCACGAGCGGCAGCGTGAGCAGGACGGTCAGGGCCGAGGACGGATCGATCGCCAGCATGAGCACGACGACGGCGGGCGGCAGGACGGCGGCGACGACCAGCGCCGGGAGATAGGAGGCGTACCAGGGCCGCAGCGGTTCCAGCCCGGTGGCCAGCAGCGTCGCCGGGTCGGTGCCGGCTCGCCGGACGGAGGAGGACGTGTGTGCCCCGCGCGTGAGTGTGGCGAGCCCGCGGTGGCGCGCCGCCTCGACCACCCGTCCGGAGACCCGTTCCGCGGCGATCGGTTCGGCGGCGCGGGCGCCCGCCCGCACGGCCAGCGCTCCCGCGAGCGCGAGGAGGGCCGCGGACCAGCTTCCGCCCGTCAGGAGCGTGACCACGAGGTGGGCCGCCGTCAGGCTGATCCCCACCGTCGCCGCCGCCTGCACGAGCGAGGTGGCCGCCAGCGCGACGAGCGGCCGGCGTGCCGGACGGGCGAGCCGCAGCAGGCGCAGATCCACCGGGCCCGTCGACCGGCTCGTACCGGCACGGCTCATGTCGCCACCGGTTCGCTGGCCACCCGCTGCCGGAAGACCCAGTACGCCAGGGCCTGGTAGGCGAGGACGCCGGGGAGAATGAGGAGCGCCGCGACCGAGATGGTCTGCAGGGCGACGTCGCTTGCGGCGGCGCCGTCGACGGTGAGCGACCACCCGGCCTCCAGCGTGCTCGGGAGGACGACCGGGAACCGGCCGAGGAATCCCGCCGCCACGGTCAGGCCGGTGCCGGCCACGGCGAGGCCGAACGCCCATCCCTCGCGCCGGGCGCGCGCGGCCACCAATGCCGCCACGGCCAACACGGCGACGGCCAGGGCCTGGGGCGCGCCGGCGACGGCGAGCGCCAGGGCTACCGCGGCCGCGGCCGCGGCCGCGGGCACCGCCCAGGTCCGGGCGCGCTCGCGCACGGGGCCGGTGGTGCGCAGGCCGAGATAGGTCGCCCCCAGCGTCAGCGCGGCCAGCACCCCGGCGACGGCCCCGGCCAGGGTGTGCGGCTCGGCCAGGACGCCGAGCGTACGGGCCATCCCGGAGCCCGCCACGTCACCGTTCTCGTCCAGGGCGAGGCCTCCGGTCAGAGCGCCGAGCAGGGCACCGACCGCTGCCGCGGTGGCCAGCGAGCTGCCCGCGAGCGCGAGATCGCAGCGCCGGCGCCAGGTCTCGGAGTCCTTCTTGCCGCGGAACTCGAGGGCGACCCCGCGGACGGCCAGGGTGAGCAGCAGCAGGACGGCCGGCAGGTAGAGGCCGGCGAGCATCGCGGCGTACCAGTCCGGGAAGGCCGCGAAGGTCACGCCGATCGCCGCCACCAGCCAGACCTCGTTGCCGTCCCAGACCGGCGCGATCGTTCGCAGGGCGGCACCGCGCTGACCGGAGTCCCGCCCCAGCACGGGGGCGAGCATGCCGACGCCGAAGTCGAAGCCCTCGAGCACCACGAACAGCACCCAGCACAGCACGACGAGGCCGAACCAGAGCAGTGGCAGGTCCATGAGATCTCCTGGTCAGTCCGAGTGGCAGGTCAGGTCGAGTTGCAGGTCAGGTCGAGTGGTGGGTCAGTACGCCGGGGCGACGGATGGTGCGGCGCCGGCGTCGTCGGGCTGGTCGTGAGGGGCCGACCGCGAGCCGCCGAGATCCTGCCGGGCCAGGTGCATGACCAGCCGGAACCAGACGTAGGCGAGCAGCCCGTACAGCAGGCCGAACCCGACGAGTGAGGCGAGCACCTCGGACTCGGTCAGCCCGGGCGAAACGCCGTCCTCGGTGCGGAAGAGGCCGAACGCGAGCCAGGGCTGCCGGGCGGTCTCGGTGAACACCCAGCCGAAGGTGTTCGCGGCGATCGGCAGCAGCGGGAGGACGGGCAGCGACCACATGAGGGCTCGCCCACCGGTGGTGACCAGCCGCGCGAGGTTCCCCGCCGCGCCGTCGTCCGCAGCGCCGTCATTCGCAGCGCCGTCATTCACCCCGGACACCGCCGTGCCGGGTACGCGGTCGCGGCGGCTGAGCCATAGCAGCGCCGCTGCCGCGAGCATCGCGAGGACGCCGGTGCCGATCATCAGCCGGAACGACCAGTAGGCGACCGGGATCCACGGGACGTAGCTCGCGGCACCGTAGACCTGCTCGTACTCGGCCTGCAGGTCGTTGATCCCGTGGATCGTGCCACCGATGTCGCCGGTCCCGAGGAAGGAGAGCAGATAGGGGATCTCCAGCGAGAAGTACCGCTCGGACCCGTCCAGGGACCCGACGGCGAACAGGGAGAACGGAGCACCGGTCTCCGTGGTGTACAGCGCCTCGGCCGCCGCCATCTTCATCGGCTGGACGTCCGTCATCACCTTGCCGAGCAGGTCACCGGTCACCGCGACGGCTGCTCCGCCGACCGCGGTGACCCAGGCCCCCGCCCGGGCGAGGGTGCGCCAGGCGGTGGCGTCGCCGCCCAGGGCCCGGCCGGCCACGGGGCGGCGTCCCCAGGCCCGCCATGCGCCGATCGCCATGAGCAGCGCGCCACCGGTCATGAAGGCACCGGCAAGGGTGTGCGGGAACGCGGCGTGCAGCACGGGGTTGGCGAGCAGGTCGAGGAAGTTCGACAGCTCCGCGCGGCCGGTCTCCGGGTTCATCCGGTAGGCCACCGGGTTCTGCATGAAGGAGTTCGCGGCGAGGATGACGTACGCGGAGATGACGGTGCCGACGGCCACGATCCAGATGGTCGCGAGGTGCGCGAGCCTGGGCAGTCGGTCCCAGCCGAAGAACCACAGGCCGAGGAAGGTCGCCTCGAGGAAGAACGCGAGCATGCCCTCAATGGCCAGCGTCGGGCCGAAGACGTCGCCGTAGAACCGGGAGAACGCGCTCCAGGACAGGCCGAACTGGAACTCCTGCACCAACCCGGTGACGACGCCGACGGCGAACGTGGCCATGAGCAATTTGCCCACCAGCAGGGTGAGATCCCGCAGGTGCTCACGGCCGGTGCGCAGCCACGCGGTCTGCAGGCCGGCGGTCAGAGCCGCGAGTGAGATCGACAGCGGGACGAAGAAGTAGTGGTAGATCGTCACGACGGCGAACTGGAGCCGTGACAGGTCCAGGGTGTCCATGGCAGGCCCTTCCGGAAGCCCAACGGGAACTACTACCTACTGTAGTACGGATTCGATAGTACGTAATCCCCGTACGACGGCGGACGTAGGTCCCGGTACACTGGCCGCCATGGCGATGGGCAACCTGGAGAGCGAGGTCATGGCGTACCTGTGGGACGCCGACGGCCCGTGCACGGTCCGGGAGGTCCACGAGGCGCTGACCGCGGACCGCCGGCTCGCCTACACCACCGTGATGACCGTCATGGACCGTCTCGCCAAGAAGGGCGTCGTCGTCCAGGAGAAGGCGGGCCGGGCGTACCGGTACTCCCCCGCCCAGTCGCGTGAGCAGGCGGTCGCGGACCTCATGCTCGACGCGCTCGGCGCCACGGCGGACCCGTCGGCACGCGCCGCCGCCCTGCAGCACTTCGTCGGACGGGTCGGGCCGCAGGAGGCCGACGCCATCCGGGCCGCACTCGGCGCGGTCGAGAAGCCGAGCTGAGCGCGCGACGGGCATGACGGCGCTCGCACTGACGGCCCTCGCCGTCGTGCTGTCCATGCTCGCGCCGGTGCCGCTGAGCCGGTTCCGCCCACTCGAGGAGGTGCCGGGGGCCGCGGTCGCGCTCTGGCAGTGCGTGGCGCTGGCGGCCGCGCTGGCGGCGGTGGGTGCCGCGCTGGCCGCACCCGAAGAGATCCTCCGCGGCTTGCACGGCGGTCGCGTCCCACTAGGGCCGGCCCTGTTCGTCGGTGCCGGGCTGGCGTTGGTGCTGGCCGGGGTGATCGTGGTCCGCCTCGCCGTCGTCACGGCACGGTTGGCGTGGAACACGCGGCGGCGACGTCGACGCCAGCTCGAGATGCTCGACCTCCTGGAGGGGGCGGCACGCGAACGCTCGCGGCTGCACGTGCTGGCGGCACGCCTGCCGCTGGCCTACTGCATCCCCGGCCGGCCCGGGCGGGTGGTGCTCACCGAGGCGACGCTCGACCTTCTGACGCCCGCCGAGACGGACGCGGTGGTGGCGCACGAGCTGGCGCATCTGCGCGCACGTCACGACCTCGTCGTCGAGGCGTTCACCGCGCTGCACATCGCCTTCCCGCAGTTCGTGCGCAGTCGCCTGGCGCTCGAGTCCGTCAACCGGCTGCTGGAGATGCTGGCCGACGACGCCGCCACCCGGCACCGCGATCCGGCGCCGTTGCACTCCGCGCTGACCAAGCTCGCCGCCACGGCCGAGGCCGGGGAGGAGGTCGGCGCGCGGCTCGGACGGCTCCGGCGCCGCCTGTCCGGCCGGACGCCCCGCAGGACACGACTGCGGCTGCTCACCGTGGGCACCTACACCCTCGGGATCGCCGTGCTCGCGGTGCCGACGGTCGCCATCGTCACCCCCTGGCTGCAGGCAGCGCTCGGCGCCTTGCCCTGGTGATCGGGGCAACGGGAACGGATACCCGCCCGTCAGCCGTTGACCTCCTCGGACAGCCCGAACAGGGCGTCGAGGTAGGCGTTCGGGCGTTCGACGTGCACGAGGTGGCCGGAGGCCACTTGCAACAGATCGGCCCCCGGGAGCAGCCGGAGGGCGCGCTCAACGTCGTCGCTGTCCATGGCGGCCATGAGGATCCCGTCCTGGTAGGCCGAACCACGGGCATGGTCGAAGTAGTTCGTGTGCAGGAGCACGGTGGGGGCGGTGACGGCGGACAACGCGGTTGCGGTGTCGAAACCCTCGTACCAAAGATCCCGGACCCATGCGGCGCCGAAGGCCGGGTCGTAGCGGACGAGGCCCTCGAAGAAGACGGTCACGAACGGAGGCAGGAAGAACAGCCGGAGCGGCTCGTCCGGGTGCCGGTCGAGCCACCGGAGCGAGTAGTCGACGATCGGCTGCTCGAGGGGGCCGAAGAAGGCGAAGTAGTCGCCGCGGGCCACGAAGTAGCGTTGGAAGCTCTCCACCACCGACGTGGCGAGATACTCCTCGGCCAGGCGCGGGAGCGTGCCGCCGGTGGTGCGCAGCAGGCGCGGCATCTCGGAGGAGAACAGCGGCGGGTCCTCGAGGAGGAGGCCGCTGACCAGGTCCGGGCGGTGCGCGGCGATCCACAGCGCGAGCAGCCCGCCCGAGGAGTGCCCGGAAATGATGGCCGGTTCGCCGACGGCGGCCTCGAGGGCACCGGCGAGGATCTCGCCGACCCGGGCGTTGGTGTACTCCTCCGCCGGCAGCCAGTCGGAGTCGCCGTGACCGGGGACGTCGACGGCGAAGACGTGGTGGTCCTCGGCGAGGACGGGCAGCACCGGGCTCGCGTCCTGCCAGCGCGAGCCCTGGCCGTGCAGGAGCACGACGGGCGCGCCGTTGTCCGGGCCCTCGGCATAGTTGACGCGGCGGCCGTCGACGACGACCTGACGCTCGACGAACCCGGCGTCGGCGACGTCGTCGAGTTCCCTGCGACGGCTGGTGAGATTGTGCCTGACGTAGCTCCCGACGGCGGCGGCCGCCGTGCCCGCCAGCGCGCCGCCGGTGAGCAGAGCTGCTCGCGCGAGCCGTCCGGTCCGGGTGCGCGTGGGGGTCGACGGCACGGGTCTCACCAGCCTCCTTGCCCACCGGCGCCTGGTCGGCGGGCGGGCGGGATCGGTCTGCGCCAGCACCGCAAGCCTCGCACATCACCGGGTCGGTGTGGACCGGAACGGCGGCGTCGGATTCCCGCCCGACGCCGCCTGCCGAGTCCTAGCCTCCCTGGTCGGTGCCGGCGGCCGCCGGCTCGGTCTCCGCGGGCAGGACGCGCCCGAGGATGTCCGAGATGGTCACGACTTTGGCCCCACCCGTCGCGCGAACCAGCGCCAGGTGGTTGGACGCCTCCCGCATCCGGGACAGGGCGGCGTGCAGCGGCGTGCCCGCGTCGAGCTCGAAGACCGGGTGCGTCACCTCCGTGATCGGCGCGTCGCCGGGAAGCAGCAGCGTGTCGCGGACGTGGACGACTCCCGTCGTCCGGCCGGCGCGGTCCACGAGGATCCGCAGGTGCCCGGAGTCACGTGCCGCCCGGCGGACGTCCGCGGCCGTCGCCGCCTCGGGGACGCTGATCGGTCGGCGTTGCCCCGCGGTGAGTTCCTCCACCGTGAGCCGTTGCAGGTCCAGGGCGCCCCGGAGCTGCGCCGACGAGACACCGTCGAGAGTGCCGACCTCCACGGAGTGCTCGACGAGGTGGCGCAGGTCGTCCTGGTTCTGACCGGTGGCGACGGCCTCCGCGGGCTCGAACCCGGCGCGGCGGACGAGCCAGTTGGCGGCCTCGTTGATGGCGAGCAGGAGCGGCCGGGTGACCACCATGACGGCGCGCATCGGCAGGGCGAGCATCGTCGCGGACCGTTCCGGATGGGCGATCGCCCAGGACTTCGGCGCCATCTCACCCACCACCAGGTGCAGGAAGGTCACCAGCAGCAGGGCGAGGACGAAGCCGACGACGTCGGCAGTCCATCGCGGTGCCCCGAGCGCCTCGGCGGCCGGGGTGATCCAGTGGTGCACCGCGGGTTTGGTCACGTGACCGAGGGCCAGCGTGCAGGCCGTGATGCCGAGCTGGCACCCGGCGAGGAGGACGGTGAGTTCGTTGGCGTTACGCAGTGCCACCCGGGAGGCGGTACTGGATGCCGCGTTCGCCTCGAGGCGATGCCGTTTGGCGCCGAGGGTGGCGAACTCGACGGCGACGAAGAAGGCGCTGAGCACGATGATGGCGGCGGTGGCCACGAGCACAGTCGGCGCGCTCATCGGGTGACCTCCTCGGACCGGTCGCCGTCGGTGGCGCCACCGCCGTCAGTCGTGCCGCCGTCGGCCGGGTCGGTCTCGACCACGGTGAGTCGCAGCCGCGCGGGCACGTGCCGCTCGACGTCGAGAACCTCGACCTCGAGCACGGGCGGCGGGGGCGGCTCGGACAGGGCGAGGAGCGAGGGTTTGAGCGGCAGCTCGACCCGGGCGACGTCCCCGGGCTCGGGCAGCGCGCCGTGCGCCTCAATCGCCAGCCCGGCGATGGTCTCGACGCCCGACTCGGGCAGATCGTGGCCGATCGCCCGCTCGATCTCGTCGACATGGACCTCGCCGGCGACCAGCCAGCTGTTCTCGCCCGCCTGCTCCAGGTCCGCGGGCTCGGGGGCGTCGTGCTCGTCCTGGATCTCCCCGACGAGCTCCTCGGCGAGGTCCTCGACGGTGAGCACACCGGCGAAACCGCCGTACTCGTCGACGACGCAGGCCATCTCGTTACGGGTGGCCGACAGCTCCCGGTAGGCGTCCGGCAGCGCCATCGTGGTGGGCAGCACGAGTGGCGAACGCATCAACTCGGTCACCGGCGCCTCGTCCGGCAGCTCCGTGGCGAGCAGGTCGGTCATGTGCACGACGCCGACGACGTCGTCTTCGTCGACCACCGGGTAACGGGTGTGCCCCTGCGCCATCCGCGCGCGCATGTCTGCGAGGGTCTCGTCCGGGCCGACGTTGTCCGCCCGCGAGCGGGGGATCATCGCGTGCTCGACGTCCTGGTTCGGGAAGTCGAGGATGCGGTCGAGCAGGACCGACAGATCCGCGGGCAGGTCCCCGCTGGCCCGGGAGTCGGCCACGATGTACTCGAGGTCCCGCGCCGTCGCCGAGTGTTCGACGTCGTGCACCGGTTGGATCCGGACCAGGCGCAGCAGGGCGTTGGAGGCGTTGTCGAAGACCCAGATGAGCCAGCCGAACGCCTTGAGGTACACCGCGGTCGACGCGGCCAGGGCGAGCGAGACCCGTTCCGGCGCGGCGATGGCGAGGTTCTTCGGGAACAGCTCACCGAAGAGCATCTGCACCAGGGTTGAGAGCACGAGCGCGAGCACGGTGCCGACACCCACGCCGACCGCGGTCGGTACTCCGACGCCGCCGAGGGCCTCCCCGAGCGACTCGCCCACCAACGGCTCCGCGACGTAGCCGACCACCAGGCCGGTGATGGTGATGCCCAGTTGTGCCCCGGAGAGCATGAACGACGTGCGCCGCGTGATCGTCAGGGCCCGTGCAGCGGCGCGGTCACCGGCCTCGACACGGGCTCCCAAACGAGAGCGGTCGACCGCCATGTAGGCGAACTCCTGCGCCACGAAGTAGCCGTTCGCGGCAATGACGGCAAGGATCACGAGGATCCCGATCAGTAAGGTCAGCACCCAGGTCATCCGGCGGTCCTCCCTCGGCGGAGGTGCTCGGTCATGGCCTGGGTGCTGGTACTACAACTCTCGTCCATCGTCCTCTGTGTGTTCTCGCGGCCGCGCGCCCACGTGGGCGCGGTCGTGGTGGCCTCCATGGTGCGGGATGGCCGACGCGAGCACAACGGTCCAGGGCACGCCGATGTTCCCGCCCCTGCGCGGCTCCCGTCGGCGCCGTTCCCGCCGCGCGCCGTTCCCGCCGGGCGCCGAGCGCTCCTAGACTGGTCCGGCGCAGCGTCGCGGGTCCTGTCCGCCTCGGCCCGAGGGAGACCATGCCGCCGCTGAGCACCACCCGCCGCAATCTCGCCCTCTTCGCGCTCGCCCTCGGCGGGTTCGGCATCGGCACCACCGAGTTCGTCTCGATGGGCCTGCTGCCGCAGATCGGCGAGGAGCTCATCGCCGGGTTCGCCACCGACCCCCAGGCGGGGATCGCCCAGGCCGGATGGCTCATCACGGTCTACGCGCTCGGTGTGGTGATCGGCGCTCCGGTGACCGCCGTCGTGGCGGCCACGCTCTCACAGCGCACCCTGGTCCTCATCCTGGCCGCAGCCTTCACGACGGCGAATCTCGCCAGCGCGCTCATGCCCACCTTCGAGCTGACGGCCCTCGCACGCTTCGCCTCGGCGTTGCCCCACGGCGCCTACTTCGGCGTGGCCTCGCTCTTCGCGGCCCGACTCATGGGCCCTGGCAAGCAGGGCGCCGGCGTCGCGCTGGCCCTGTCCGGGCTGACCATCGCCAACGTCGTGGGCGTCCCCCTCGGCACACTCCTCGGGCAGACCGCCGGATGGCGCTGGGCGTACGTGGCCGTCGCGGTGATCTTCGCCGTCGCCCTGCTGATCGCGTTCCTCACGCTGCCACGGGTGGCCGGCAATCCGGACCGCGGTGCCCTGCGTGAGCTGGCCGCGTTCCGGAACCCACGGCTGTGGTTGATGCTCGCCGTCGGCGCGATCGGGTTCGGCGGCTTTTTCGCCGTCTACTCCTACATCGCCGAGGTCACCACGCGCAGCGCAGGACTGGCGGAGTCCGCCGTCCCGTGGGTCCTGGCGACGCTCGGCGTCGGGATGACGGTCGGCAATGTCATCGGCGGATGGGCCAGCGACCGCGACCTGACCCGAACCTTGCTGCTCGGGTTCAGCACCTACATCGTGATCATGGCGCTGTACGCGACGTTGGCCGCACAGCCGGTGGCACTGTTCCTCCTCGTCTTCGGCGTCGGTGCGACGGGATCGGCGCTCATCCCGTCGATCCAGTCACGCATCATCCGGATCGCCGGGGATGCCGAGCTCCTCGGTGCGGCGATGAACCACGCCGCGTTCAACGTCGGGAACTCGCTCGGGGCGTGGCTCGGCGGGCTGGTGATCGCCGGCGGCTTCGGGTACCTCGCACCGGGCTGGGTCGGCGCCGCGCTCGCGGCGACGGGCTGCATCCTCGCGTTGGTCAGCGTCCGGCTGGACCGCGCGCGAGCACAGGTTCCGAGAGTCGAGGCGGAACTCGTGGCCGGCGGGTAGACAGGACCACTCGCGAGCGCGTCCGACAGTTCAGCATTCCCTGTACTGTCGGCCCATGGCCACCGTGACGCTGACCCACACCGAAGCGCTGTCGCGGTTCGGGTACGCACTCTCGGACACGACGCGGGCGCGGATTCTGCTCGCGCTGCGGGAGGCGCCGGCGTGCCCCTCGGACCTGGCAGACGGCCTCGGCGTCAGCCGGCAGGTCGTCTCCAATCAGCTCGCGTGCCTGCGTGGGTGTGGTCTCGTGCAGTCCGTGAAGGAGGGGCGCCGGACGTGGTACCGCCTCGCGGACGCGCACCTCGAACCGGCCCTCGGCGAGCTCCTGGGTCTTGCCCTCGCCGTGGACCCCCGGTGCTGCGACCCGGAGTGCACGTGCCGATGACCGCTGCGCCGCTCCCCCGTGCACGACGCCAGGTCCTGCAGCGCCGGATCCGCTGGATCGTCACCGCGACCATCAGTTACAACGCGGCCGAGGCCGTGATCGCCCTCGCCGCGGGCGGGGCGGCGTCGTCCTCAGCTCTGATCGGCTTCGGCCTGGACTCGGTGGTCGAGGTGCTCTCCGCCGCCGCGATCGCCTGGCAGTTCTCCGCACCCGCCCCCGAGCGGCGCGAGAAGACGGCCATGCGAGCCGTCGCGATCGCCTTCCTCGCGCTCGCCGTCGTCGTGACGGCCGACGCCGTGCGCAGCCTGCTGACGGCCTCGGCGCCCGACCACTCGACCGTGGGGATGGTGCTGGCCGTCATCAGTCTGCTGGTCATGCCCGGGTTGTCCTGGTTCGAGCGCCGTACCGGCCGCGAGCTGGGTTCGGCGTCCGCGATCGCTGATTCGCGCCAGACCCTGGTCTGCGCCTGGCTCTCGGCGGTGCTCTTGGCCGGCCTGGCGTTCAACAGCACACTCGGCTGGTGGTGGGCCGACCCGGTGGCCGCGCTGATCATCGCCGCATGGGCGGTCCGGGAGGGTATCGAGGCCTGGAACGGTGACGCGTGCGGGACACCGTTGGCACAGTTGGTCGGTGACGAGCCGGAACCCGACGACG
>Ga0079224_100000675_pt1 | contig 35111 bp, 33 predicted proteins | sample Stecom2015_FD_80414 | JGI IMG/M metagenome (GOLD analysis project Ga0079224, IMG submission 80414) | Agricultural soil microbial communities from Utah to study Nitrogen management - Steer compost 2015 | ecosystem: Environmental > Terrestrial > Soil > Agricultural land | place: USA: Utah... | reverse complement strand
GTCTTCGCGGGCTGGGTGATGGCGCACAGCTCGACGGCGGACGAGATCGATCCCGAGGCCGGACAAGGCTATCGGGTCTGGCGCTGGACCGCGCGTTACGTTGCACCCGTTGCGGTCGTGCTCGTGCTGCTGAACGCCGTCGGGATATTCTGAGCTGATGCGCACGGTTCACCGCAGCTGTCGCGTGCCGCATACGGCCGCCGAGATGTTCGATCTCGTCAGCGACGTGGAAGCGTATCCCGAGTTTCTTCATTGGGTGCGCGGCGCGCGCATCGAGGAGCGCGGCGAGGGGTATGTGAAGGCGACCCTCGACATCGGCATAGGCGGTATTCACAAGAGCTTCACGACGCTGAATACCTTCGAGCGGCCGCATCGGCTCGAGATCGAGCTCGTGAGCGGGCCGTTCCGCCATCTCGACGGGCTGTGGGAGTTCAAGGATGTCGGCGACGGCGAATGCGAGGTCTCGGTAACGTTGTCGTTCGAGGTCGCGCCCTCGCCGCTGTCGGTGGTTTTCTCGATGGTCTTCGAGGAGCTCGTGCGCGCGCAGGTCGCAGCGTTCGTGAACAGGGCGGAAGCGATCTATGGCTGAGGCGACCGAGCGCAAGACGGTCGAAGTCGTCTACGCGACGCCGGCCGAGCAGCGGATCGTCACGCTCGAGCATTCGGCCGGCCTGACGGCAGGCGCGGCGGTCGAGGCGTCCGGTCTGCTCGAAGCCTTCCCGGAGATCGCGGCTCGGCCGCTCGTGCTCGGCGTCTACGGCGAGCCGGTCGACGCCGACCGGTCCCTCGCCCCGGGCGACCGCGTCGAAATCTGCCGGCCTCTGCTGCGGGACCCGCGCACGCTGCGGCGCGAGCTGCTGAAGCAGGGGCAGGTGATGGGGACCGCGGGCCGGAAACGCGGCGCGGACTGACGCGGCGCAAGCGGTCCCGGCGGCGGTCCGCCCGCGCCCGGACCGTCGCGCTCAGCGCTCGTTGGCGGCCACGTCGACGTTCTCGCCGCCCGGCGGCGGGATGCGCGTCTCGATCCGCGCCACCCGGTCGTCCTCGAAATAGATTGTGACCCAGTGGCGCGAGACCTGCCGCCGCCGGCCCTGGCGGTAGAAATAGGTGTAATCCCACCGGTCGGCGTGAAACGGATCCGAGATCAGCGGCGTCCCGAGCAGGAACTGCACCTGGCTGCGCGTCATCCCCTCGCGCACCTGGTTGAGGTCTTCGAGCTCGACGATGTTGCCCTGCTGCACGCTCATCCGAAACGCGCATCCGCCGGCCGAAGCGACGAGCAGCACGGCGCAAAGCGCGGCGAGCACGGCGTGTGCGGGCCGTGCGGGGAGGAGGCGCGTCCGCGCGCGCCGCGAATGGTGGAGAGCCGAGCGTGTCTGGGCCATAATTGAGCCGCGGATCATACCTTATTTACCGTTGTGGAGTAGTAGACAGTGGAAGGGCGGCAGGATCTTCGCCGGGCCGGGCTGAAGGTGACTTCGCCGCGTCTCAAGGTCCTGGAGGTCTTGGAGACGAGCGAGGATCGCCATCTGTCCGCAGAGGCCATCTACAGGTCGTTGCTCGACGCGGGCGAGGAGCTCGGCCTGGCCACCGTGTACCGTGTGCTCACGCAATTCGAGCGCGCGGGCCTCGTCACGCGCCACAACTTCGAAGGCGGCACGGCCGTTTTCGAGCTGGCCGACCGGAATCACCACGACCATATGGTGTGCCTCGACACGGGCAAGGTCATCGAGTTCTTCGACGAGCGCATCGAGCAGATTCAGCGGGAAATCGCCCGCCGCTACGGCTACGAGATCGAGGACCACACCCTCGTGCTCTACGTTCGCCCGCGGGCGAACTGACGCACGAAGGCGGCGCCGCCGCGGGGCCTCTCCCGGGGCTCAAGCGTCGGCCCCCGTCCGCCGGCCGCGCTTCGCGGCTCGGCGTCGGGGGGCGCTTTCGGCGCTCGCCGCGCGGCCCATCATCTCCTCGGCGTGCGCGCGCGTGAGCGCGGTGATCTCGACGCCGCCGAGCATCCTCGAGAGCTCCTCGACGCGCTCCTCGCGGGACAGGCGCCGCACGGTCGTGCGGCTCGTCTTGCCGTCCGTCACCTTCGCGACGTGATAGTGGTGGCGCGCCTGGCTCGCGACCTGCGGCAGGTGCGTCACGCAGAGCACCTGCCGGTTCGCCGCGATCCTCGCGAGCTTGCGGCCGACGATCTCGGCGACGCCGCCGCCGATGCCCGCGTCGACCTCGTCGAACACGAGCGTCGGCACGGGCGACGCGTCCGCCCCGACCACCTCGATCGCGAGCCCGATGCGCGAGAGCTCGCCGCCTGACGCGACCTTGGCCAGCGGGCCGGACGGCTGGCCAGGGTTCAGCCGAACGCGGAACTCGATCCGATCGAGGCCCGTGCCGTCGGCGCGCTCCGCGGGCTTCTCGTCGATCGCGACCTCGAACAGGCCGTGGGGCAGGCCGAGCTCCGGGAGCTGGGCGGTGACGGCCGCGGCGAACTTCGCCGCGACGTCGCGGCGCGCCTTCGACAGCGCCGAGGCCGCGTCGAAGTAGCTCGCCTGCGCCCGCTCGGCCGCCTCGCGCAGCGCCTCGATCGAGTGTCCCGCGCCGTCGAGCTCGTCGATGCGGGCGCGAAGCCGATCGAGCACGCCCGGCAGCTCGTCCTCGTCGACGCCGTGGCGCCGGGCGAGCGCACGGATCCTCGTGAGCCGTGCTTCGACCGCCTCGAGCCGCTCGGGATCCGGCTCGAGCTGGTCCCGGTAGCGCAGCAGCGCGAGCGCGGTCTCGCGCAGCTCGATCTCCGCGCTCGCGAGCGCTTCCGCCGGCCCGCGCAACGCTTCGTCGTGCTCGATGAGCCGCTCGAGCTCCCGCCCGGCACGGGCGACGAGCGCGTGCGCGCTGGCGCTTTCGGCCTCGTAGAGCGCCTGGATCGCGAGCTCGAGCCCGCCCGCCAGCTTGTCGACGTTCGCGAGCCGCCCGCGCTCGGCATGAAGCCGCGCGGGCTCCCCGTCCTCGAGCGCGAGCGCCTCGAGCTCGGCGGCCTGAAAGCGCAGCAGCTCGAGCTCGGCGTCCCGCTGCCGGTGTCCGCCTTGCGCCTGCTCGAGCCTGGCCCGCGCCTGCTGCCACGCGCGATACGCCGCCGCGACCCGGCTCACGAGCTCGCCGAGCCCGCCGTGCGCGTCGAGCAGGGCGCGCTGATTCGCGCCGTCGAGCAGCGACTGATGCGCGTGCTGGCCATGGATGTCGACGAGCAGCGAGCCGACGTGCCGCAGATCGGCGAGCGTGACCGGGTGGTTGTTCACGAACGCCCGCGAGCGGCCTTCGTGACTGACGACGCGGCGCAGCGCGCAGCGCTGCTCGTCGTCGAGGCCGAGCTCCTCGAGCCACGCGAGCGCCGCGTGGCCCGGCGGGCATTCGAACAGCACGCTGACCTCGGCCCGGTCCGCGCCGTGGCGGACGACGCCGGTGTCCGCGCGGTCGCCGAGCGCGAGGCCGAGGGCGTCGACGAGGATCGACTTGCCGGCGCCGGTCTCTCCCGTGACGACGGACAGGCCCGCGCCGAGTTCGACCTCGACCTCGTCGATCACGGCGAAATTCTTGACGCGGATCAGGCTCAGCATCACAAGCCGCCCTCCGCGCGGGCGGTTCTCCGGGGCGTTTCCCGTCCGACGTCTCGGCGGGCGGCTGTGCCGCGGACGGCCGTCGCCATCGCGATCATCGTCTCGGCGGCGAGCGGCCGAAGCGGGTGGCGTTGCCCCAGGCGAGCTTGGAGCGCAGCAGCTCGTAGTAGTTGTAATCCCGCGGATGCAGCAGCGTGACCCGTGCATCCGCGGCGCGGATGCGCAGCGTGCCGTCCGGCGTGAGCCGCCCGTACTCGTCGCCGTCGCACGCGACCAGCGCGGGGACCTTCGTCTCGGGATGCAGGCGCACCTCGACGACGCTGTCCGGGTGCAGCACGAGGGGCCGGTCGCTCAACGTATGCGGGCAGATGGGCACCATGACGATCGCGTTCAGCTTCGGCTGGATGATCGGACCGCCGCACGAGAGCGCGTACGCGGTGGAGCCGGTGGGTGTCGCGACCACCAGCCCGTCGCCGCCGTGGGTATTAACGTAGCTGCCGTCGACCCACGTCGCGAAGTCGAGAATTCGGCTGCTTCCGCGCTTTTGCAGAACAACGTCGTTCAGCGCGATCACCGGCCCCGGCCGGTTGCCGTCCTCGATGATCTCCGCCTCGAGCATCCGCCGTTCCTCGGCGAGGTGATCCCCGGACAGGATGGAGTCGATCGCGTCGAGCGCGTGCTCCGGCAGGATGTCGGTCAGGAAGCCGAGCTTGCCGAGGTTGATGCCGAGCAGCGGCACGTCGTGCAGCGCCACGCGCCGCGCCGCGTGCAGCATCGTCCCGTCGCCCCCGATCGCGACGATCACGTCCGCGTGGGTCGCGAGCTCGGCTTCGTCGACGAGCTGGATGTTGCCCAGCTCGCGGGCGATCGCCTCGGCCGACGGCGGCGCGACGATGCGGGCGTTGCGCGACTGGACGTGCGAGATGACCCTCGAGGCCGTCTCCGCCACTTTCGCGTCCGACAGGCGCCCCCAGAAGCCGACGTGCTCGAATTTATATTCCATGAGGATCGCGGGCGGATCGGGCGCCCCCCGGGGCGGCATTGTAGCGGTAAACCCGGATGGAACGTGAGCCGCGCCCGGGCGGTCCAAGAAGCGGCCGCGCTGCTTGACAGTCGCGTGACGGCGTTGCTAGGTTGCACATCGCGTAAATCCGGGCTGTAACAAGGGGTTGCGGTCCTCAACGGTTCGCCGTCGACGGGGCATTTCCGAAGCTATGGCGGTCAGCAAGGGTGATTTTCCCGACGAGCGTGCACAGCATCTGCTGAAGGTGCTGGTCGACAAGTACATCCGCGACGGTCAGCCTGTCGGCTCCCGGACCCTTTCCCGCGATTGCGGGCTCGACCTGAGCCCGGCCACGATCCGCAATATCATGGCCGATCTCGAGGAGATGGGCTTCGTCACCTCGCCGCACACGTCCGCGGGACGCATTCCCACGATCAAGGGCTACCGGCTGTTCGTCGATACGCTGATCAAGCTCTCGCCGCCCAAGGAGGAAGAGCTGATCAGCTTCCGTGAAAAGCTGAACGAAGTCTCGGGCGAGGACCCTCAGGCGCTTGCGACGTCCGTCTCGACGCTGCTGTCGATGCTGACCCAGCTCGCGGGCATCGTCACGGTGCCGCGGCGGGCGCATTCGGCGCTGCGCCAGATCGAGTTCCTGCCGCTCTCCAACCGCCGCGTGCTCGCGATCCTGGTCGTGAACGAGCGGGAGGTGCACAACAAGATCTTGCACGTGCACCGTGATTTCACCGAGGACGAGCTGCGCCAGGCCGGCAACTACCTGACCGAGCAGTTCGGCGGGCGGGACCTCAATCAGGTGCGGGTGGACCTCGTGAACAAGCTCGAGGAGACGCGCGAGTCGATGAACGCGCTGATGGTCGAGGCCATCGAGCTTGCCCAGCAGGCCTTCCCCGAGGAGATGCCGCAGGCGGGGTACGTGCTCTCCGGCGAGACGAACCTGATGATCGAGGAGCTCGGCGACATGGAGCGGCTGAAGTCGCTGTTCAACGCATTCAGCCGCCAGCACGATATGCTGCGCCTGCTCGACCAGAGCCTGAACGCCGACGGCGTGCAGATCTTCATCGGCCAGGAGTCCGGCTACCAGATCCTCGAGCAGTGCAGCATCGTCGCCGCCCCGTACACGACCGAGGACGACACGATGGGCGTGCTCGGCGTGATCGGCCCGACCCGCATGGCGTACGAGCGTGTCATCCCGATCGTCGATCTGACGTCGAAGATGCTCGGCGGCGCCTTGAAGTCCGGCGACTAGCCCCCATAGCACCCTTTCACGGTTCTTGGACCTGCGGCCCGACGGCCGAGGGAGGAGCTTTTTGATGACTGAAGCCACGGAACGGGATCGCCGCGAAGCCCGGGAGCAGACCGCCGAGGACGAGAGCGCGGAGCGGCCCGAGGAGGCGGGCGGCGCGCTGGCCGAAGGGCGCCCGGCCCCGGGGGACGGGGGCGACGAGATCGAAGCGCTGCGGCGCGAGGCCGAGGAGAACTGGAATAAGTACCTGCGGGCGGTCGCCGAGCTCGACAACTTCCGCAAGCGCAGCGCGCGCGAGCTCGAGACGGCCCGCCGCTACGCCGCGGAGCGGCTCGGCCAGGCCGTGCTGCCGGTCCGCGACAGCCTGGAGGCGGCGCTTGCGTCGGCGGACAACGTCGACGTCGAAACGCTGCTCGAGGGCGAGCGCGCGACGCTCAAGCTGCTCGACCAGGCGCTCGAGAGCGTCGGCATCCGGGAGATCGATCCGGCCGGCCAGCCGTTCGATCCCACCAAGCACGAGGCGATGGCGATGCAGCCGAGCACCGAGCACGCACCGAACACCGTCGTCACCGTCATCCAGAAGGGCTACGAGCTGCACGACCGGCTGCTGCGTCCGGCCCGCGTGATCGTCGCCGCCCCGTCCGCGGAAGGCGAAGCCTGACGGACGGGTTGAATTGCGCCGCCCGTCCCCCATTTACGGCACGGTAAACGGGATCCGGGCGGTCGAGGAAGCTTTTTCGCGGCGGTCGACGAGGATTTTTCACAATCTGGCGAGCTGAGGTGTAGCAGTCATGGGACGAGTCATCGGTATCGATCTGGGAACGACGAATTCATGCGTCGCCATCATGGAAGGTGGGACGCCCAAGGTCATCGAGAACAGCGAAGGCGATCGGACGACGCCGTCGATCGTCGCGTTCACGAAGGACGGCGAGGTGCTGGTCGGGCAGACCGCGAAGCGCCAGGCCGTCACGAATCCCCATAACACGCTCTTCGCGATCAAGCGCCTGATCGGCCGGCGGTACGACGACGCCGTCGTCCAGAGGGACATGGAGATGGTGCCGTACAAGATCGTCAGGGCCGACAACGGCGACGCGTGGGTCGAGGTGAACGGCAAGAAGATGGCGCCGCCGGAGATCTCCGCGCGCGTGCTCGCGAAGATGAAGCAGACGGCCGAGGATTACCTCGGGGAGAAGGTCACCGAGGCCGTGATCACGGTGCCGGCGTACTTCAACGACTCGCAGCGCCAGGCGACGAAGGACGCGGGGCGCATCGCGGGCCTCGAGGTCAAGCGCATCATCAACGAGCCGACGGCAGCGGCGCTCGCCTACGGGCTCGACAAGAAGCGCGGCGACCGCAAGGTCGCGGTGTACGACCTCGGCGGCGGCACGTTCGACATCTCGATCATCGAGATCGCGGAGGTGGACGGCGAGCATCAGTTCGAGGTGCTCGCGACGAACGGCGACACGTTCCTCGGCGGCGAGGACTTCGACAACCGCATCATCGGCTACCTGACGAGCGAGTTCCAGAAGGAGAGCGGCATCGACGTCACGAAGGATCCGCTCGCGATGCAGCGCCTCAAGGAGGCGGCCGAGAAGGCGAAGATCGAGCTCTCGTCGCGCCAGCAGACGGACATCAACCTGCCGTACATCACCGCGGACGCGTCGGGGCCGAAGCATCTGAACATCAGCCTGACGCGGGCGAAGCTCGAATCGCTGGTCGAGGATCTCATCGACCGGACGCTCGAGCCGTGCAAGATCGCGCTGAAGGATGCCGGGCTGTCGGTCAGCGATATCGACGACGTGATCCTCGTCGGCGGCCAGACGCGCATGCCGAAGGTCCAGCAGAAGGTGCAGGAGCTCTTCGGCAAGGAGCCGCGTAAGGACGTCAACCCGGACGAGGCCGTGGCGGTCGGTGCCGCGATCCAGGCCGGCGTGCTCGCGGGCGAGGTCAAGGACGTGCTGCTCCTCGACGTCACGCCGCTGTCGCTCGGTATCGAGACGCTCGGCGGCGTGATGACGAAGCTGATCGAGAAGAACACGACGATCCCGACGAAGGCGACGCAGGTCTTCTCGACGGCCGAGGACAACCAGACGGCGGTCACGATCCACGTGCTGCAGGGCGAGCGCAGCCGCGCGCGCGACAACAAGTCGCTCGGCCGCTTCGACCTGACGGACATCCCGCCGGCGCCGCGCGGCGTGCCGCAGATCGAGGTGACGTTCGACATCGACGCGAACGGCATCCTGAACGTGTCGGCCAAGGACAAGGCGACCGGCAAGGAGCAGAAGATCGTGATCCAGGCGTCGTCCGGCCTCAGCGAGGAGGAGATCCAGCGCATGGTCAAGGACGCGGAGGCGCACGCGGCCGAGGACGAGAAGTTCCGCGAGCTCGTGAACGTCAAGAACCAGGGCGACGCGCTCGTGCACGCAACCGAGAAGTCGCTCGCCGATCTCGGCGACAAGGTGCCGGCGGACGAGCGGGCGAAGGTGGAGAGCGCGTTGAGCGAGCTCAAGGAGGCCCTCAAGGGCGACAGCAAGAGCGGCATCGAGGCGAAGATCCGGGCGCTCAGCGACGTCTCGGCGGGGCTCATGCAGAAGGTCTACGGCGAGCAGCCGTCGGGGGCGGCCGAGGGCCAGCAGGCCGGGGGCGGCGATGACAATGTCGTCGACGCCGAGTTCGAGGAAGTCAAGGACGACGACCAGAAGCGGGCCTGAAGCCCGCCGCTCGGAAGGGAAGGGGCTCAGGCCCCTTCCCCGGCGGAGAAGGGGGGCTGCGGCCCTTTTCGCCGGTCTCGCCGCCGCGCGCATTCTCGGATAAGCGAAATCGAACGGTTCACGGACGGCCGTTTTCGGCGACAATCTGCGCCGACCAGGAGGCGGCAAGGGCCGGATGACGGCCGGGGGCTCAGGGGATGATCGAAGGAATGGCCAAGCGCGATTACTACGAAGTGCTCGGGGTGAAGCGCGACGCGAGTCCCGAGGACGTGAAAAAGGCGTACCGACGCTTGGCGATGAAGTACCACCCGGATCGTAATCCGGACGATCCGGAGGCCGAAGCCAAGTTCAAGGAGGCCAAGGAGGCCTACGAGGTCCTGTCGGACGACGGCAAGCGGTCGGCCTACGACCGGTTCGGACACGCCGGCGTCGCGTCCGGCGGCGGATTCGGCTCGAACGGCTTCGGCGCCGACGCCTTCAGCGACATCTTCGGCGACGTGTTCGGGGACATCTTCGGCGCGGGCCCGCGCAGCCGCACGCAGATGTACCGCGGCGCCGACCTGCGCTACGAGCTCGAGCTGACGCTCGAGCAGGCGGTCACCGGCGACACGGTGGAGATCGAAATCCCGAGCCGCGTCGCGTGCGGGACGTGCGACGGCAGCGGCGCGGCGCCGGGCACGCAGCGGGTGACCTGCTCGACGTGCGGCGGCCACGGCAGCGTCCGCGTGCAGCAGGGCTTCTTCTCGATCCAGCAGACGTGCCCGGTCTGCCGCGGCGCGGGCTCCCGGGTCGAGAAGCCGTGCCCGGACTGCTCGGGCTCGGGCGTCGTGCGCAAGATCAGGACGCTGTCCGTGAAGGTGCCGCCGGGCGTCGACAACGGCGACCGGATCCGGCTGTCGCGCGAGGGAGAGCCGGGCCGCAACGGCGGTCCGCCGGGCGACCTGTACGTCGATATCGTCGTGCGGCCGCATCCGATCTTCACGCGCGACGGCCAGGATCTGTCGTGCGAGGTGCCGATCAGCTTTGCGACCGCCGCGCTCGGCGGCTCGGTCGAGGTGCCGACGCTCGACGGGCACGTCGTGCTGAAAATTCCGCCGGAGACGCAGTCCGGCAAGGTGTTTCGCCTGAGGGGCAAAGGCGTTCGCTCCGTGCGGGCGCCGGGCTACGGCGATCTGTTCTGCCGCGTGCAGGTGGAGACGCCGGTCAATCTTACTGCAGAGCAGAAGGAGCTGCTGCGCCGCTTCGACGAGTCGATCTCGGGCAGCGGAGAGCGGCACAGCCCGCGCGCGCGCAGGTGGTTCGACGGCGTGAAGAGCTTCTTCGAGCGGATGGGAGCGTAAGAGGTTGCTGAGAATCGCGATGCTCGGCGCGTCCGGGCGCATGGGGCGCGCCATCCTGAGCTGCATCGCTGAGCTTTCCGACGTGAAGCTCGTCGGCGCCGTGACGCAGACCGGCGATCCCGCCATCGGCCGGGACGCGGGTGAGGCCGCCGGCCTCAAGACCTTCGGCGTGCCGCTGACGGACGATCGCGAGCAGGCGCTGCACGGCGCGCAGGTCGCGATCGATTTCACGCTGCCGGCGGCCGTCGACGCGAACGTGAAGGCGTGTGTCGCTCACGGCACGGCGCTCGTCGTCGGCACGACCGGCCTCGAGCCGCGTCACTTCGAGACTTTGGAGCGCGCCGCTCACCAGATCCCGATCGTGTACGGGCGCAACATGAGCGTCGGCGTGAATCTCTTCATGGAGCTCGTCGCGCGGGCGGCGCGGGCGCTGGGTCAGGAGTACGACGTCGAGATCGTCGAGGCGCACCATCGCCACAAGATCGACGCCCCGTCCGGGACCGCGCTCGCGCTCGGCGAGCGGGTGGCCGAGGCCCGGGGACGGCCGCTGCGCGATCTCGCCGTGTATGCGCGCGAGGGCCGGACGGGTCCGCGCGTGCCCGGCACGATCGGCTTCTCGGTGATCCGCGGTGGGCAAATCGTCGGCGATCACACGGTGATGTTCGTCGCCGGCGACGAGCAGGTCGAGCTCACGCACCGGGCGCGGGATCGAAGCGCTTTCGCCCGCGGCGCGCTGCAGGCGGCCCGCTGGGCGGCCGGCCGGGCGCCGGGCTACTACTCGATGGCGGACGTGCTCGGCTTGTCCGCCGACCGCTGATTGCCGGCCGCGGCGCCGAGCGGCTCGCCGGCCGCGACGATCGAGTCGGCTGATGCGGTCCGCCGGAGCATTCCTGACGTGCACGCCAGCACGGCGAGCAGGTACAATGGCGTCCTGAGCCCCCACTAGCTAACGCTCTCCGGGTCGTCGCGCGCCTGCGGCAGCCCGCAGCCTCGTGCAAGGCGCATACCGAAGAATCAGGAGCTCAGCGTGACAGAGCCGGCGATACTAGCGCTCGAAGACGGGACCGTGTTCCGCGGCGTCTCCGTCGGTGCCCCCGGTCGCAGCCTCGGCGAGGTGGTGTTCAACACCGCGATGACCGGATACCAGGAAATCCTCACCGATCCGTCGTACTACCGGCAGATCATCACGCTGACGTATCCGCACGTCGGCAACGTCGGCACGAACTCCGACGATTTCGAGTCGCGGCGCACGTTCGCCGCCGGCCTCGTCATCCGCGATCTTCCGCGGCTCGTGAGCAACTGGCGCAGCGAATGGTCGCTGCGCGAGTTCCTGATCCGCGGCGAGACGGTCGCGATCGCCGGCATCGATACCCGCGAGCTCACGCGGATCATCCGCGACAAAGGCGCGCAGGCGGGGTGCATCCTCACCGGCCCCGACGCGACGCCGGAGGAGGCGGTGCGTGCGGCACGCAAGTTCCCGGGGATCGGCGGGATGGACCTCGCCCGGCTCGTGACGACGAAGCAGGTCTATCAGTGGAACCAGGGCAGCATCTGGCCGCAGCGACCGACGGTCTACGCCAAGCGTATCGCGAACTTTCACGTCGTCGCGTACGACTACGGCATCAAGCGCAACATCCTGCGGGTCCTGGCCGATCTCGATTGCCGCATCACGGTGGTGCCGGCGACGACGAGCGTGGACGATGCGCTTGCGCTGAATCCCGACGGGATCCTCCACTCCAACGGTCCCGGCGATCCGGCGGCGTGCACGTATGCGATCGAGGCCATCCGGCGGTTCGCGGAGCTGCGCATCCCGCAGTTCGGCATCTGCCTCGGCCATCAGCTGCTCGCGCTCGCCGCGGGCGCGAAGACGGTGAAGATGAGGGTCGGCCATCACGGCGCGAATCACCCGGTGCTCGAGATCGATTCGGGGCGCGTGCTGATCACGAGCCAGAATCATGGGTTCACGGTGGACGAGGCGAGCCTGCCTTCGAACGTCCGCCCGACGCATCGCTCGCTGTTCGACGGAACGCTGCAGGGCATCGAGCTTGCGGATGCGCCCGCGTTCTCGTTCCAGGGGCACCCGGAGGCGAGCCCCGGGCCGCACGACCTGCGGCCGCTGTTCCGGCGCTTCATCGCGATGATGAAGGATTACCGGCGCCAGACCGCGGCCGTGGCGGCGCAATGACGGCCGCCTTTGCCGCGGCGGGCGGTGGTGCGGAACGAGCTGTCGCAGCGGGCATCAATACTGCTGCAGCAGGCATCCGCGCTGCCGCAGCGGGCATCATTCATGAACGGTCGGGCGCCGGCGGCGGGCGGAGGCCTGCGTGTCTCGGCGTTTTCGGGACCGCCGTGAATCCTTCCATGGAGGCTGCGGGCGCGCCATCCCTGGCGCGCACGCTCCCGAAAACGCCGAGACACGCAGGCCTCCTCGTCAGCGTCGTGGCGTTCATGAATGATGCCCGGACACATCGGCAGCAGCCGGGCGCCGTCCAGCCCCGACGCCGTGCCAGAGCCGGACCGCTCGGCGTGGTCCTCGAACGATGGATGCAGACGGCGACGCTGCCTGCGACGTATCGGCAGCCGGTGACGCATCGACGGCGGACGCGAAACGCGGCGGCGACGTGTCGACGGCGGAGGCCGAATGCCGCGGGGGCGTATCACCGCATTCATGGACGCGCTGCCGTTAGCAAGGAGCGTGCCGCGCAGGGTGTGCCTTTTCAGGACCGTGCGCGCCATGGATGGCGCGCACGGAGCCTCCATGGATGGATTCACGGCGTTCCTGAAAAGGCACACCCTGCGCGGCACGCTCCGTTTGCGCCGCCGTCGAAATCGTCCATGAATGCGGGCTGCCGACGTATCTCAAACGTTCAGCCGACGACAAACGTAACGAGACCCATAGGGACTGTGGAACAAACCGTATGCCGCGCCGCGACGACCTAGACAGCATCCTGATCATCGGAGCCGGCCCGATCATCATCGGCCAGGCTTGCGAGTTCGATTACTCGGGCACGCAGGCCTGCAAGGCGCTGAAGGAGGAGGGCTATCGCGTCATCCTCGTCAACTCCAATCCCGCGACGATCATGACCGACCCCGCGAGCGCCGACGCGATCTACATCGAGCCCATCAACTGGCGCGCGCTCGCGAGCGTCATCGAGAAGGAGCGGCCGTCCGCGCTGCTGCCGACCATGGGCGGCCAGACCGCCCTCAACTGCGCCCTCGACCTCGACCGTCAGGGCATCCTCGAGAAGTACGGCGTCGAGCTCATCGCAGCGTCCCGCCAGGCCATCGACATGGCCGAGGATCGCGAGCAGTTCCGCAACGCGATGCAGGAGATCGGCCTCGACGTCGCCCGCGCCGGCATCGCGCACTCGCTGGAGGAGGCATGGGAGGTCCAGAAGGACATCGGCTTCCCGATCATCGTGCGCCCCTCCTTCACGCTCGGCGGGAGCGGCGGCGGCATCGCCTACAACCGCGAGGAGTTCGAGGAGATCGTCAGCCGCGGGCTCGATCAATCGCCGACGACGGAGGTCCTGCTCGAGGAATCGGTTCTCGGCTGGAAAGAGTTCGAGATGGAGGTCGTGCGCGACCGCAACGACAACTGCATCGTCATCTGCTCCATCGAGAACGTCGACCCGATGGGCATCCACACCGGGGATTCGATCACCGTCGCGCCCGCGCAGACGCTGACCGACAAGGAATACCAGCGCATGCGCGACGCGTCGATCGCGGTGCTGCGCAAGATCGGCGTCGACACCGGCGGCTCGAACGTGCAGTTCGCGATCAATCCGGAGGATGGACGGATGATCGTGATCGAGATGAACCCGCGCGTCTCCCGCTCGTCCGCGCTCGCGTCGAAGGCGACAGGCTTCCCGATCGCGAAAGTTGCGGCGAAGCTCGCCGTCGGCTACACGCTCGACGAGCTGCGCAACGAGATCACCGGCAACGCCACGCCTGCGTCGTTCGAGCCGACGATCGACTACGTCGTGACGAAGGTGCCGCGCTTCACGTTCGAGAAGTTTCCGCAGGCGAACGACCGGCTGACGACGCAGATGAAGTCCGTCGGAGAAGTGATGGCGATCGGCCGCACGTTCCAGGAATCGCTTCAGAAGGCCCTCCGCGGGCTCGAGACGGGGATCGACGGCCTCACGCCGATTCTCCGCTCCATCGAGACGGACGAGGACAGGGCCGTGCTGAAGCGCGAGCTCAGCATGCCGGGCGCGGACCGGATCCGCTACGTTGCGGACGGCTTCCGGCTCGGCATGTCGCTCGACGAGATCCATCAGCTCACGAAGATCGATCCGTGGTTCCTCGCGCAGATCGAGGATCTCGTCGCCGCGGAGAGGGACATCGCGGCGAAGGGCCTCGACGCGCTCGAGCCTGAGCCGCTGCGCGAGCTGAAGCGCATGGGCTTCAGCGACAGCCGCATCGCGGCCATTCTCGGCGTGGACGAGAAGGTCGTGCGCAAGTCGCGCCACCTGCACGGCATCCGGCCGGTCTACAAGCGTGTCGACAGCTGCGCGGCCGAGTTCCCGACGACGACCGCGTACCTGTACTCGACCTACGAGGACTACTGCGAGGCCGACCCCACCGACCGCGACAAGATCATGATCCTCGGCGGCGGCCCGAATCGCATAGGGCAGGGCATCGAGTTCGATTACTGCTGCGTGCATGCCGCCTTCGCGCTGAAGGAGATCGGCTACGAGACGATCATGGTCAACTGCAATCCGGAGACCGTCTCGACCGACTACGACACGTCCGATCGCCTGTACTTCGAGCCGCTGACGCTCGAGGACGTGCTCGAGATCGTCGACAAGGAGAAGCCGAAGGGCGTGATCGTGCAGTACGGCGGGCAGACGCCGCTGAAGCTCGCCCGTGCGCTCGAGGCGGCCAAGGTGCCGATCATCGGCACGTCGCCCGATTCGATCGATCTCGCCGAGGACCGCGAGCGCTTCCAGAAGCTGGTCACGCGCCTCGGCCTGAAGCAGCCGCCGAACTGCACGGCCCGGACGGAGCAAGAGGCCGTCAGGATGGCGAAGGAGGTCGGCTATCCGCTCGTGGTCCGCCCCTCGTACGTGCTCGGCGGCCGGGCGATGGAGATCGTCTACAGCGAGGACGAGCTCAAGGACTACATGGCGCAGGCCGTGAGCGTGTCGAACGAGAGCCCGGTGCTGCTCGATCGGTTCCTCGACGTCGCGGTCGAGGTCGACGTCGACGCGGTCAGCGACGGCCGCGAGGTGATCATCGGCGGCATCATGGAGCACATCGAGCAGGCCGGCGTGCATTCCGGCGACTCGGGCTGCTCGCTGCCCCCGTACAGCCTCAGCGAGGACGTGCAGCGCGAGATCAGCGAGCAGGTGAAGCGCCTGGCGATGAGCCTCGAGGTCGTCGGGCTCATGAACACGCAGTTCGCGATCCAGAACGGCGTGATCTACGTGCTCGAGGTCAATCCCCGCGCTTCGCGCACCGCGCCATTCGTGTCGAAGGCGACCGGCATGCCGCTCGCGAAGATCGCGGCGAAGGCGATGGCGGGCGTCGACTTCGCGGCCCAGGGCGTCACGCCGCCGGGCCGCCGCCCGTATTTCGCGGTCAAGGAATCCGTGTTCCCGTTCATCAAGTTCGCCGACGCGGACCCGATCCTCGGCCCAGAGATGAAGTCGACGGGCGAGGTCATGGGCACCGGCCGGACGTTCGGGGAGGCCTACGCGAAGGCGCAGATCGCGTCGGGCGTCGATCTGCCCCGATCGGGGCTCGCATTCTTGAGCGTTCGGGACCGCGACAAGCCCGCTGCGGTCGAGCTCGGCAGGGCGCTCGTCAAGCGCGGCTTCGAGATCGTCGCCACGGGCGGAACGGCCGAGGCGCTGGCCCGCGGCGGCGTTCCGTGCAGCCGGGTCAACAAGGTCCGCGAAGGGCGGCCGCACATCGTCGACATGATCAAGAACAGGGAAATCAGCTTGATCGTGAACACGACGGAAGGTAAACAGGCGATACGGGAGTCGCATTCCATCCGCGGCGCCGCAGTGCATTACAAGGTCACGTACTACACGACCCTTGCGGCCGCGAAGGCGACATGCGAGGCTCTCGATCATCTCGACAACGTCATCGTCAACCGATTGCAGGACCTGCACGAGGAGGCAGCGATTTGAGTAAGGTGCCACTGACGGCGCGCGGCGCGGAGCAGCTCAGAGAAGAGCTGCGGCGGTTGAAAAGCGAGGAGCGCCCTCGGGTGGTGAACGCGATAGCGGAGGCGCGGGCTCACGGAGACCTGCGCGAGAACGCGGAGTACCACGCAGCCAAGGAGCAGCAGGGCATGATCGAGGCGCGCATTCGCGACATCGAGACGAAGCTCGCCAACGCTCAGATCATCGACGTCACGCAGCTCGACGCGAACGGCCGCGTGGTGTTCGGCTCCACGGTGCATCTCGTCGACGTCGAGAGCGGCGAGTCGATGCAGTATCAAATCGTCGGCGAGGACGAATCCGACATCAAGGACGGCCTGCTGTCGATCAGCTCGCCGATCGCCCGCGCGCTGATCGGCAAGGAAGAGGGCGAGACGGCGGAGGTCGTGACCCCGAGCGGCCGACGCACATACGAGATCGCGCGCGTCGAATACATCTGACGACCTCTTCTTCCCGAGATTAAGGCAGCGGATCGGATGCCGCGTCGAGACCTAGCAGGACGGCAACGAAAGGACCTGTCAGCCACCGCCGTGGTCAGGGAGGGGACGTGCAGACCTTCGTCTCTTTCAGAGACCGTGAGCGGCCATGGACGGCCGCGACCGAGCGGCAGGATGCTCTTCGCGTGTCTCTGAAAGAGACGAAGGTCTGCGCGTCCCCGATCGCGCTGCCCTCGAGCCCGCGCTCTTCAGTGCCACTCCACGCGATGGCTCGCCCCCGTAGGGCCGGCAGCCGCGGCGAACCGCCGGGCGCTCAGGATTGCGGAAGCCGGATGGAAGAGGGATTCGCCGGCCGATACAGCAGCGCCACGTAGCCGGCCTCCTTCACGAGACAGGCCTCCGCCATTGGAGCGAGCTCTGCGAAAATACGCTGCCGCCGCTGCTTGTCGCCGAAACGGACGCGCACCTTCACGAGCTCGTGGTCGGCCAACGCCTTGTCGAGCTCCTTACGCAGCGAGTCGGTGACCCCGCCGGGCCCGACGTCGATGACCGGTGTCAGAGTATGACCGAGGATGCGCAGGTAATTGGATTGCTCTTCGGTGAGATGCATCCGCTTTTTGTTGTGCGCGCCGCCCTCGTCGGCGCCATTGGACGAGAATAGATGAGTCGACGTGGCGGGTCCAGTAGCCGCTGGAAGGCGCGGCAGGAGCGGGATCCCTATGTGGAGCGCGCCGTCCGGGAGGGGTGGCGCTCCCGGGCCGTATTCAAGCTCGCGCAGATTCATGAAAAGGAGAGGCTGCTGCGCCCCGGCATGCGTGTCGTCGACCTCGGCGCGAGCCCCGGCGGCTGGAGCCAGTATGCGGCGCGCATCGTCGGGCCGAAGGGGCGCGTGTGGGCCGTCGACCTCCTGCCGATGGAGCCCATCCCCGGCGTCGAGTTCCTGCTCGGCGATTTCACCGATCCCGCCGTCGTCGAGGCGCTCAAGGCCGCGATGGGCGAGGAAAAAGCGGATCTTGTGATGTCGGATATGGCCCCCAATATCAGTGGCAAGCGGGCGGTCGACCAGCCCCGCGCCATGGGGCTCGCAGAGGAAGCGTTATGGTTCGCGACGGAGGTCCTGACGCCCGGCGGCACGTTTCTTGTCAAGCTGTTTCAGGGTGAGGGTTTCCCCGACTACGTGCAGCGCGCACGCGAGGAGTTCCGGACGGTTCGCCTCATCAAACCCAAGGCCTCGCGGCCCGAAAGCCGCGAGATCTACATGCTGGCCAGAAACTATGGGATGTAGTACGGTCTAACGAGGGACGCCGTATGCCGGCGTCCCGTCTTGAGAGGTAACATTTTGAACGATCTGGCGAAGAACGTCATCCTGTGGATCGTCATCGCGGTCGTGCTGCTGTCGGTCTTCCAGAGCTTCGGGCCGAGCAGCCCGCGTGTCTCCACGATCCCGTATTCCACGTTCCTGTCCTACGTCGAGAACGGCTCCGTCGCCGAGGTCACGTTCGAGGGTGAGGCGATCCGCGGACGGCGTACCGGGAACGAGGGCACGTTCCTGACGTACAGCCCCGAGACGGACAACACGGCGCTCATCGGCACGCTGCAGGAGCACGGTGTGGTCATCAATGCGAGCCCGCCGGAGCAGCAGTCCTTCCTGCTGCAGCTGTTCATCTCGTCGTTCCCGATCCTGCTCCTGATCGGCGTCTGGGTGTACTTCATGCGCCAGATGCAGGGCGCGGGCGGCGGCCGCGGCGCGATGTCGTTCGGCAAGAGCCGTGCCCGCCTGCTCGGGGAGGATCAGGTGCACGTCACGTTCGCGGACGTCGCGGGCGTCGAGGAAGCCAAGGAGGAGGTCGTCGAGATCGTCGACTTCCTGAAGGATCCCGCCAAGTTCCAGCGTCTCGGCGGCAAGATTCCGAAGGGCGTGCTGATGGTCGGGCCTCCGGGCACCGGCAAGACGCTGCTCGCCCGCGCGATCGCCGGCGAGGCGAAGGTGCCGTTCTTCACGATCTCGGGCTCGGATTTCGTCGAGATGTTCGTCGGCGTCGGTGCGTCGCGCGTGCGCGACATGTTCGAGCAGGCGAAGAAGCACGCGCCGTGCATCATCTTCATCGACGAGATCGACGCGGTCGGCCGGCATCGTGGCGCGGGCCTCGGCGGCGGTCACGACGAGCGCGAGCAGACGCTGAACCAGCTGCTCGTCGAGATGGACGGCTTCGAGGGCAACGAAGGCGTGATCGTGATCGCCGCGACGAACCGTCCGGACGTGCTCGATCCGGCGCTGCTGCGTCCAGGCCGCTTCGACCGCCAGGTGGTCGTGCCGCTGCCCGACGTGCGCGGCCGCGAGCAGATCCTGAAGGTCCACATGCGCAAGGTGCCGGTCGATCCGAACGTGAAGCCGGCCGTGATCGCGCGGGGCACGCCGGGCTTCTCGGGCGCGGATCTCGCGAACCTCGTGAACGAGGCTGCGCTCCTCGCGGCGCGCGCGAACCGCCGCACCGTGCGGATGGAGGAGTTCGACAAGGCCAAGGACAAGATCATGATGGGCACCGAGCGGCGCTCCATGGTCATGAGCGAGGAGGAGAAGAAGCTCACCGCTTATCACGAGTCCGGGCACGCGATCGTCGGCCTTCTCGTGCCGGATCACGATCCCGTCTACAAGGTCACGATCATCCCGCGCGGCCGGGCGCTCGGCGTCACGATGTTCCTGCCGGAGGAGGACCGCTACAGCTACTCGAAGCAGCGCCTCATGAGCCAGATGAAGAGCCTGTTCGGCGGGCGCATCGCCGAGGAGCTGATCTTCGGGCCCGAGTACGTGACCACCGGCGCGTCGAACGACATCGAGCGTGCGACGGAGATCGCGCGGAACATGGTCACGAAGTGGGGGCTGTCGGATCGCCTCGGACCGCTGACCTACACCGAGGACGACGGCGAGATCTTCCTCGGCCGGAGCGTCACCCGCCACAAGCAGGTGTCGGACGTCACGGCCCACGCGATCGACGAGGAGGTCCGCAACCTGATCGATACCGCGTACAACGAGGCAAAGGCGCTCCTCAAGGAGAACGAGCAGAAGCTCCACATGATGGCCCAGGCCCTGATGAAGTACGAGACGATCGACGAGCATCAGATCAGGGACATCATGGAAGGCCGTACGCCGCGTCCGCCGGAGGACTGGGACGAGCCGTCCGAGCCCGGCACGCGTATCGTGGAGCCGGAGGGTCAGCCGGCGCCCGCGTTCGGCGGGCCGCACGGGCAAACGGGCCCGGCGGCCGGTCAGCACTGAGGAACCCGGGCCGACGGACGCCGCGGCGTCCGTCGGCCGGCGCTTGAGAGCCACTCACCAATCCGTTTCCATCGGGGTTCGGGCGAGCGCGAAGCACCGCAATCGAGCGATGGGCCGCTGAGGGGAAGCGGCCGCGGCGTCGTGGTAACGAGGCCGCCTTCAAGCTCGGTGCGCGAGCCGAGAGAGGAATCCATGACCAGGCGCTATTTCGGCACCGACGGCATTCGGGGGCACGTCGGCACCGTGCCGATGACGGTGGACTTTGCCCTGCGGCTCGCGAGCTCGGCCGCGCACGTGCTCGCTCCCCGAGGCGGCACGGTCCTGATCGGCAAGGATACGCGCGTCTCCGGCTACATGTTCGAGTCGGCGCTCGAGGCCGGGTTCGTCGCGGCCGGCGTCGACGTGCTGCTGACGGGGCCGCTGCCGACGCCGGCGATCGCGTATCTCACCCGCAAGCTCGGCACGGATTTCGGCGTCGTCATCAGCGCGTCGCACAACCCGTACTACGACAACGGCATCAAGTTCTTCGGCAGCGACGGCGAGAAGCTGTCGGACGAGCTCGAGGCAGCGATCGAGCAGGGGCTCGAGCAGACGCCGGTCACCCGCGAGTCGAAAGAGCTCGGCAGGGCGCTGAAGGCGGCGTCGGCGCGCAGCGATTACATGAGCTTCCTGAGGAGCACGATCCCGGCCGGGATGACGCTCGACGGGCTGAAGATCGTCGTCGACGCATCGCACGGCGCGGGGTACAAGGTCGCGCCCCGCGTGATCGCGGATCTCGGCGCCGACGTGGTGCCGGTCGGCTGCTCGCCGAACGGACGCAACATCAACGAGGGTTGCGGCTCGACGCGGCCGGACCTCCTGCGGCTCACCGTAAGCGGCGTTCGCGCGCACGTCGGCCTTGCGCTCGACGGCGACGGCGACCGCGTCGTGATGGTCGACGAGCGCGGCGACCTCGTGGACGGAGACCAGCTCCTCTACATTCTGGCCCGCGACCGGCTCGAGGCCGGCACGCTGAAGGGGCCGGTCATCGGCACTGTCATGAGCAATCTCGGCCTCGAGCTCGCGCTCGCGGAGCTCGGCGTCGAGTTCCGGCGCGCGAAGGTCGGCGATCGGCACGTGCTCGCGATGCTGAAGGAGCACGGCGGCCTGCTCGGCGGCGAGACGTCGGGTCACATCGTGTGCCTCGACAAGACGACGACCGGAGACGGGCTCGTCACGGCGCTGCAGGTGCTCGCCGTCATGCGCCGCACCGGCAAGAGCTTGAGCGAGCTCGCCCGCGGCATGTCGCGGCTGCCCCAGACGCTGCTGAACGTGCGCGTCGACGGGCCGCTCGATCTCGAGGGGACTCCGGAGATTCGCGCGGCGGTCGAGGCCGTGCAAAAGGCGCTCGGCCCTCGCGGCCGGGTCGTGCTGCGCGCGTCCGGCACCGAGCCGCTGGTGCGCGTGATGGTGGAGGGCGAGGACGCGGGCGCCGTGCACGCGCACGCGTCACGCATCGCCGAGTCCGTCCGCGCGGCGATCCGGCAGCAGTCCGCGCCCGTTGATTCTCCGGCGGTCGGCACTTAAGCTTGCGGCCCCGCCACTTACGGACATCGGAGCCCGAATCGAAGCCATGACAGCGCGGACCAAGCTCGTCGCCGGAAACTGGAAGATGCACGGCTCCCTGGCCATGAGCGCGGCCCTCGTCGATGCATTGAAGGCGGGCGTCGGTGCCGGCGGCTCCGCACGGATGCTGCTGTGCCCGCCGTATCCGTACCTGAAGAGCGTCGCGGACCGGCTCGAGGGCTCCGGCATTCTGCTCGGATCGCAGGACGTCTCCGCGCGGGTCGGCAGCGGCGCGTACACGGGGGAAGTCTCGGGCGCGATGCTGAAGGACGTTGGCTGCGCGTACGCGATCGTCGGCCACTCGGAGCGGCGCACGCTCTTCGGCGACACCGACGACGTGGTCGCGGCGAAGTTCCAGGCGGCGCAGGCCGCCGGCCTCACGCCGATCCTGTGCGTCGGCGAAACGCTCGAGGAGCGCGAGGCCGGGCGAACTGATGCCGTCGTCGAGCGTCAAATGTCGGCAGTGCTCGACGCGGCGGGCGTCGGGGCATTCGCGAACGCCGTCGTCGCCTACGAGCCCGTCTGGGCGATCGGCACCGGCAAGACCGCGACGCCCGAGCAGGCACAAGAGGTCCATGCGCGGATCCGGCGGATGATCGCGGCGCAAGATGCTACAATTGCCGCCGGCCTGATCATCCTGTATGGCGGCAGCGTCAAAGGTGCGAACGCGGCCGATCTGTTCGCCCGGGAAGACATCGACGGCGGCCTCGTGGGCGGCGCGTCACTGGAAGCTTCCGAGTTTTTGACCATCTTCGGCGCTGCCTCCTCGCGTTGAGGGGCGGGCGGAACGAGCCAATGTTGCAATCGATCGTACTGCTGCTTCACGTCTTGACGTGCCTGATGATCGTTGGGCTCGTTCTGCTGCAGCGGGGCAAGGGCGCCGAAGCGGGCACGGGGTTCGGCGCCGGCGCATCCGGCACGGTATTCGGCGCCCGGGGCTCGGCGAGCTTTCTGTCGCGGCTGACCGCGGTGCTCGCGACCACCTTTTTCGTCACGAGCCTCGCGCTCGCGTTCTTCGCCACCGAGCAGACGGCGCCGGAGAGCGTGCTCGAACGGACGCTGCCGCGCCAGTCGCAGACCCAGCAGGCGCCCCGAGCGGTGCCTCCGGCGCAGACGGATCTGGATTCCCCGCCCGTGCTTCAGGACAATACGCCTCCGTCGGGGGCGCAGGAGCCTCAAGTGCCCGAGGTGCCGACGGAGGATCCGGCGGGCACGCCCGGGGCCGGGGCGTCGCCTCCCGCCGAGGAAGGCAACGAGTGAACTGATGCGGATGTGGTGGAACTGGTAGACACGCTGTCTTGAGGGGGCAGTGGCGCAAGCCGTGTCGGTTCGAGTCCGACCATCCGCACCACCCGTTACGAGACTCGCCCAGGCCGAGTTGTTACAATTCGCGCCGGCCGACGGCCGGCGCCGATCGGTTCTGCAGCGGCCCGGCCTTCAACGGCCGATTTTTTTGTCGCCGTCGGCGGTGACAGGACGTCGTAACACGAAGGTATGCTTGCAAACTACCTCCCGATCCTGATCTTCTTCGCCGTGGCGGGCATGCTCGGCGTGGTGCTGTTCCTCGTCGGGTTCGCGTTTGGCCGCGGCCGGAAGGATCCGGAGAAGCTCTCCGCGTACGAGTGCGGCTTCGAAGCGTTCGAGGACACGCGCAACCGCTTCGACGTACGTTACTACCTCGTCGCGATTCTCTTCATCATCTTCGATCTCGAGATCGCGTTTCTCTTCCCTTGGGCCGTCTCGCTCGACGCGATCGGGCTGTTCGGCCTCGCCGCGATGGGCGTTTTCCTCGCGCTGCTCGTCGTCGGCTTCATCTACGAATGGAAAAAGGGAGCGCTGGAATGGGATTGAGCGCGGACGCGGCCCGTACGGCACTGAACAGGGATTTGCCGTTCGATGTGCCCGAGGTCATGCAGCGCGGCTTCGTCGTCACGAAGATCGACAACCTGGTGAACTGGGCACGGACGGGCTCGCTGTGGCCGATGACGTTCGGGCTCGCGTGCTGTGCCGTCGAGATGATGCACGCCGGCGCGTCGCGTTACGACCTCGACCGCTTCGGCATCATCTTTCGGCCGAGTCCCCGCCAGTCGGACGTGATGATCGTCGCCGGCACGCTCGTCAACAAGATGGCGCCCGCGCTGCGCAAGGTGTACGACCAGATGGCGGAGCCGCGCTGGGTCATATCCATGGGATCCTGCGCGAACGGCGGCGGCTACTACCACTATTCGTATTCGGTCGTGCGGGGCTGCGACCGTATCGTTCCCGTCGACGTTTACGTTCCTGGCTGTCCGCCGACGGCAGAGGCCCTGCTGTTCGGCATCATTCAGCTTCAACAGAAGATCAAGCGCACCCACTCGATCGCCCGTTGACGACATCGACTGCGCGGTGCGCTTGAAGCCGCCCGGCCGCTCGGCCGTGCGGACGAAAAATGTGACGAGACGACATGCGAACTGAACAGCTTTCGCCCAGACTCGCCGCGCTCGCCGAAGCGATCGATGCGCGCCTCGCCGGCCGCGTCGAGCGCGTGCCGGCGGACCTCAATGCCGGCCAGCTCGCGTACGAGGTCGACGCCGCCGCGCTGCTCGAGGTGTGCCGGACGCTGCGGGACGACGAGGCGTTCCGCTTCGAGATGCTGATGGATCTCGCGGGCGTCGACTACCTCGTGTACGGCCGCGACGAGTGGCAGACCGCAAGCGCGACCGGCACCGGGTTCAGCCGCGGCGTCTTCCGCGGCTACGACATCATCCCGCTCGAGCAGGACGATCGGGATTCGACGCGCTACCGGCCGAAGCGCCGCTTCGCGGTCGTCTATAACCTGATGTCGATCACGCACAACTGGCGGCTGCGGCTTCGCGCCTTCTGTCCGGACGACACGCAGCCGCTCGTCGACTCGGTGACGGGCATCTGGAGCTCCGCGGACTGGTACGAGCGCGAGGCTTTCGATCTGTACGGAATTCTCTTCCGCGGGCACCCCGACCTGCGCCGCATCCTCACGGACTACGGCTTCATCGGGCATCCGTTCCGCAAGGATTTCCCGATGATCGGCCACGTCGAAATGCGCTACGACCCCGAGAAGGCTCGGGTCGTCTACGAGCCGGTCAGCATCGAGCCCCGCACGCTCGTCCCGAAGGTGATCCGCGACGACCACCGCTACGAGCCCGAGCTCAAGGATCCGAGCAATGCCTGAGATCGAAAGCTTCACGGTCAACTTCGGCCCGCAGCATCCGGCCGCGCACGGCGTGCTGCGCCTCGTGCTCGAGATGGAGGGCGAGGTCATCCACAAGGCGGACCCGCACGTCGGGCTGCTGCACCGCGCAACCGAGAAGCTGGCCGAGACGAAGCCGTACAACCAGTCGATCGGCTACATGGATCGGCTCGATTACGTCTCGATGATGTGCAACGAGCACGGCTACGTGCTCGCGATCGAGAAGCTGCTCGGCATCACCCCCCCGATCCGGGCCCAGTACATCCGCGTGATGTTCGATGAGATCACCCGGATCCTGAACCACCTGATGTGGCTCGGCGCGCACGGCCTCGACATCGGCGCGATGACGGTGTTCCTGTATTGCTTCCGCGAGCGCGAGGACCTGATGGACTGCTACGAGGCGGTGTCGGGCACGCGGATGCACGCGACGTACTACCGGCCGGGCGGCGTCTATCGCGACCTGCCGGACAAGATGCCGCAGTACGAGCCGTCGCCTTATCGCTCGGCCAAGGAGCTGAAGGCGATGAACGAGGCGCGCAGCGGCTCGCTGCTCGACTTCATCGAGGATTTCGTGAACCGCTTCCCGGCGCGGATCGATGAATACGAGACGCTGCTGACGGACAACCGCATCTGGAAGCAGCGCACGGTCAATATCGGCGTCGTGTCGCCCGAGCGCGCGATGCAGCTCGGCTTCTCCGGTCCGATGCTGCGCGGCTCGGGGGTCGTCTGGGACCTGCGCAAGCACCAGCCGTACGAGGTCTACGACCGCCTCGATTTCGATATTCCGGTCGGCACGAACGGCGACTGCTACGACCGGTATCTCGTCCGCGTCGAGGAGCTGCGCCAGTCGACCCGCATCATCAAGCAGTGCGTCGAGTGGCTGAAGAGCAATCCGGGGCCGGTGATGAGCGACGACCGCAAGGTCGTGCCGCCGCGGCGCATCGAGATGAAGGACGACATGGAGTCCTTGATCCATCACTTCAAGCTGTTCACGGAGGGCTACACGGTGCCGGAGGGCGAGGTGTACGCCGCAGTCGAGGCGCCGAAGGGCGAGTTCGGCGTCTACCTGATCTCGGACGGCGCGAACAAGCCGTATCGCGTGAAGGTCCGCGCGCCGGGCTTCCCGCATCTCGCGGCGATGAACGAGATGGTGCAGGGCCACATGCTCGCGGACGTCGTCGCCGTGATCGGCACGCAGGACATCGTGTTCGGAGAGATCGACCGATGAGCAGCGACGGGAATATCGTGCACCCCGAGCCGGGCAAGGCGGTGCTGCCGGAGCACGTCCGGCAAGAGATCGACCGTTGGGTCGCGAAGTTTCCGGAAGGGCGGCAGCGCTCGGCCGTCATTGCCGCGCTGCACGCCGTCCAGCACGAGAACGGCGGCTATCTCACGCAGCCGCTGATGGACGCGGTGGCGGAGTACCTCGACCTGCCGCCGATCCAGGTCTACGAGGTCGCGTCGTTCTACTCGATGTTCGAGACGAAGCCGGTCGGCCGGCACCACGTGTCGATCTGCACGAACATCTGCTGCATGCTGCGCGGCGCCGATGAGATCGTCGCGCACGCCGAGCGCAAGCTCGGCATCAAGCTGGGCGAGAGCACGCCGGACGGCCGGATCTACCTGAAGCGCGAGGAGGAGTGCCTCGCGGCGTGCGTCGGCGCGCCGATGATGATGGTGGATCACGTCTATCACGAGAACCTCACGCCGGAGAAGGTCGATGAGATCCTCGATTCGCTGGAGTGAGGCGGAAAAATGGGGTCGGACACCTCGATTGCGGAAGCGTCTTCGCCCGAGAAAGGGGTCTGACGCCGCTTCCCCCGGAGGCAGGGAGTAGGCCGTGAGGGAACAGAACCTCGTCTGCTTTGCGACGCTCAAGTTCGACAAGGAACCCTGGTCGCTCGAGAACTACTACAAGGTCGGCGGCTACGAGGCCTGGCAGCGCGTGCTGAACGGCGAGCTCGACCGCGCGAAGATCATCGAGGAGATCAAGGCGTCGGGGCTGCGCGGCCGCGGCGGCGCGGGCTTCCCGACGGGGCTCAAGCTCTCGTTCATGCCGGCGGATGCGCCCGGGCAGAAATACCTCGTCTGCAACTCCGACGAGAGCGAGCCGGGCACGTGCCACGATCGGGACATCCTCCGCTACAACCCGCACGCGCTGATCGAGGGCATGGCGATCGCCGGCTACGCGATCGGCGCGACGGTCGGCTACAACTACATCCGCGGCGAGTTCATGGCCGAGCCGTTCCCGCGCTTCGAGCACGCCCTGAAGGAGGCGTACGAGGCCGGCTGGCTCGGCAAGAACATCAAGGGGTCGGGGATCGACTTCGACCTCTACGCGTTCATCGGCGCGGGCGCGTACATCTGCGGCGAGGAGACGGCGCTCCTCGAGTCGCTCGAGGGCAAGCAGGGCAGGCCGCGCTTCAAGCCGCCGTTCCCGGCCCAGTACGGCCTCTACGGCCGGCCGACGACGATCAACAACACGCAGAGCCTCGCGTCGATCCCGACGATCATCCGCAAGGGCGCGCAGTGGTTCGCCGATCTCGGCGTGAAGGGCTCGGGCGGCACGGCGATCTTCTCGGTCTCGGGGCACGTCGAGAAGCCCGGCAACTACGAGCTGCCCCTCGGCATTCCGTTCCGGGAGCTGCTCGAGATCGCGGGCGGCGTGCGCGGCGGCCGCAAGCTCAAGGCGGTGATTCCCGGCGGCTCGTCCGTCCCGGTTGTGCCGGCCGAGACGATGATGAATCTCACGATGGATTTCGACACGATCCGCGCGGCAGGCAGCGGGCTCGGCACGGCCGCGACCATCGTCCTCGACGAGACGACGTGCATGGTGCGCCTGCTGCGCAGGATCTCGCGCTTCTACATGGCGGAGTCGTGCGGCCAGTGCACGCCGTGCCGCGAAGGCACCGGCTGGCTCTGGCGCGTGCTGACCCGAATCATCGAAGGCAAGGGCACGCGGGCGGATCTGGACATGCTCGTGGACGTCGCGAACAAGATCGAGGGCCACACGATCTGCGCGTTCGGGGACGCGGCCGCCTGGCCGGTGCAGAGCTTCCTGAAGCACTTCCGGCACGAGTTCGAGTACATGGTCGAGCACGGCGGGCGCAGCATCGTCGAGAACCTGAGCGTCGCGGCGTGAGGCGTAACGGAACATGAGCGACGACACGGTCAAGATCGAAGTCAACGGCGTGCCGCTCGAGGCGCGCAAGGGCGAAATGCTGATCGAGGTAACCGATCGCGCGGGGATCTACATCCCGCGCTTCTGTTACCACCACAAGCTCAGCGTCGCGGCGAACTGCCGGATGTGCCTCGTCGAGGTCGAGAAGGCGCCGAAGCCCGCCCCCGCGTGCGCGACGCCCGTCATGGACGGCATGAAGGTCTTCACGCGCTCGAAGCGCGCGATCTCGGCGCAGAAGGCGACGATGGAGTTCCTGCTGATCAACCATCCGCTCGACTGCCCGATCTGCGATCAGGGCGGCGAGTGCGAGCTGCAGGACCTCGCGCTCGGCTTCGGCCGCGGCGTGTCGCGCTACACCGAGAAGAAGCGCGTCGTGAAGGACCAGAATCTCGGGCCGCTGATCTCGACGGACATGACGCGCTGCATCCACTGCACGCGCTGCGTGCGCTTCGGCTCCGAGATCCAGGGGATCCAGGAGCTCGGCACGGTCGGGCGCGCCGAGAACGTCGTGATCAGCACGTACGTCGAGCGCGGCGTGCGGCACGAGCTGTCCGGCAACGTGATCGACCTTTGCCCGGTCGGTGCGCTGAACAACAAGCCGTTTCGCTACAGCGCTCGCGGCTGGGAAATGAGCTCGCGCGCGCTCGTCAGCGCTCACGATTGCGTCGGCTCGAACCTCTACGCGCACGTGCTGCGCGGTCGCGTGAAGCGGGTCGTGCCGCGGCCCAACGATTCGATCAACGAGACGTGGATCTCGGACCGCGACCGGTTCAGCTGCTATGGCCTCTACACCGAGGACCGTCTGACCCGCCCGTTGGTGAAGGTCGACCAGGAGTGGACCGAGGTCACGTGGCAGCAGGCGCTCGAGAAGGCCGCGAGCGAGCTCGTCGAGACGCTCGCGGGCGAAGGCGAGTCGCTCGGCGTCCTCGTGTCGCCGAACGCGACGCTCGAGGAGATGTGGCTGCTGCGGCGCATCGCCGATCGGCTGGGCTCGCGCAACATCGATCACCGGCTTCGCCGGCGGGACTTCCGCGATCAGGGCGCGGACCCGGTGTTCCCGTGGCTCGGCTGCTCGCTCGAGGGGCTAGAGCGCTGCGACTCGATCCTGGTCGTCGGCTCGAATTTGAGGATGGAGGTGCCGCTGATTGCGCATCGCGTCCGTAACGCGGCGCTCGAGCGCGCGCAGGTCACGTTCGTCAATCCGGTCGACTACACCTACTACTTCGAGCATGCCTATGTCGGCGCGCCGGTCGAGCGCATCGTGCACGCGCTCGGCGCGATCGTGCTCGCGGCGGCGGAGGAAACCGGCAAGCCGGCGCCGGCGGCCGTCTCCGGCATCGCGGCCGAGATCGCGGTGACGGACGAGCACCGCGCGGCGGCGAGGCGACTCCTCGGCAAGGAGCGTGCGATGATCCTGCTCGGGCACATCGCGCAGCGCCATCCGCAGTTCTCCGACCTGCGCGCGCTCGCGGCGGCCCTGGCGTCGCTGACGGGCGCCGATATCGGCTACATCGCCGAAGGCGCCAACGGCGCGGGCGCAGCGATCGCGGGCGTTCTGCCGCATCGCGGCGCGAACGGGGCGGACGCGGGCGACACGGGGCTCGACGTGCAGGGCATGATCAGCTCGCCGCGGCGAGCCTACGTGCTCTTCGGCATCGAGCCCGGCGAGGACGTCGCGAACGGCGAGCGGGCGCAGCAGGCGCTGAAATCCGCCGATTCGGTCATCACGTTCTCCCCGTACGTGACGCCGGAGCTTCTCGAGTGCTCGAGCGTGATCCTGCCGATCGGCACCTTCGCCGAGACGGCCGGCACGTTCGTGAACGCGGAAGGGCGCTGGCAGAGCTTCGAGGCGGCCGCCGATCCGGTCGGCGAGGCGCGCCCAGGCTGGCGGGTCCTGCGCGTGCTCGCGAACCGGCTCGGCATCGAGGACGCCGATTACCGCTCCGCCGCCGAGGTGCTCGAGGCGGCCCGCAGCGAGATCGGCGAGGTCCGCCCGGACAACCGTTATTCGGGGCAGATCGAGGCCGGGATGGAGACGAGCCACGTGCCGCTCGAGGAGCTCGACGTGCCGATCTACTCCGTCGATGCCGTCGTGCGCCGGTCGGAGCCGCTGCAGCGCACCGTGTTCGCGCGGGGCGCGGCGATCGAGCGTGAGGTCACCGAGGTCAAGTTGCAGAGCGCGGGATGAGCACGTTGTTGCTGATGTTGGAGCCGTACTGGCTCATGCTGCCCGAGGTCGTTCGGGACATCATCGTGATCTTGCTGAAGATCGTGGCGCTGCTGGTCCCGCTGATTCTCGGCGTCGCGTATTACACGTACGCCGAGCGCAAGATCATCGGCTTCATCCAGCACCGGCTCGGGCCGAATCGCGTGGGCTTTCGCGGGCTGCTGCAGCCGTTCGCGGACCTGTTCAAGATGATGTTCAAGGAAGTGGTCATACCGTCGAAATCGAACCGCTTCCTGTTCGTGATCGCGCCGCTCGTCTCGCTCGTGCCGGCGTTCGCCGCGTGGGCGGTCGTGCCGCTCAGCGACAGCTTCGTCATCGCGGACATCGATGCGGGGCTCCTGTACATCCTCGCGCTGACGTCGCTCGGCGTGTACGGCGTGATCCTCGCCGGCTGGGCGTCGAACTCGAAGTACGCGTTCCTCGGCGCGATGCGCTCCGCGGCGCAGATCGTGGCCTACGAGATCGCGATGGGCTTCGCGCTCGTGGGCGTGCTGATGGCCGCCGGCAGCCTCAACCTCGGCCAGATCGTGCTCGCGCAGAGCGGGACCAGCATCTTCGGCTGGTTCTGGCTGCCGCTGTTCCCGCTCCTCGTCGTCTACTTCATTGCCGGTATCGCGGAGACGAACCGGCATCCGTTCGACGTCGCGGAAGGCGAATCGGAGATCGTCGCGGGCTTCCACGTCGAGTACTCCGGCATGGGGTTCGCGCTGTTCTTCCTCGCCGAGTACGCAAACATGATCCTGGTCGCGGCGCTGACCTCGGTGTTCTTCCTGGGCGGGTGGCTGTCGCCCTTCGCGGGCATCCCGGGGCTCGACGGCACGTGGCTCGCTGCACCGAGCGTGGTCTGGCTCGGGCTCAAGATGGCGTTGTTCAGCTTCATCTTCCTGTGGGTGCGAGCGACGTTCCCGCGCTATCGCTACGACCAGATCATGCGGCTCGGCTGGAAGGTGTTCATTCCCGTGACGATCGTCTGGATCGCCGTCGAGGGCGTGATGGCGGCGCTCGAGGTAGGCCCATGGTCGGCGTGACGGCAGCAAGAGCGCGAAGAATGGGAAAAATGGTGTCAGACACCTTTTCCGATTCGCGCCCTCTGCGCATGGGCAGCCTCGCGGCGAAAAAGGTGTCTGACACCATTTTTCGCGCCGTCGCCAAGGAGGCGAAATGTATCCGGTAAAGACATTCCTGATGACCGACTTGCTGGTCGGTCTCCGCCTCACGCTGAGGCACTTCTTCACGCGCAAGGCGACGGTCCTCTACCCGGAGGAGAAGACGCCGAAGTCGCCGCGGTTCCGCGGGCTGCACGCGCTTCGCCGCTACCCGAACGGGCAGGAGCGCTGCATCGCGTGCAAGCTGTGCGAGGCGGTCTGCCCGGCGCAGGCGATCACGATCGAGTCCGGCACCGGCCCGGACGGCACGCGACGCACGACGCGCTACGATATCGACCTTTTCAAGTGCATCTACTGCGGCTTCTGCGAGGAGGCGTGCCCGGTCGACGCGATCGTCGAAACGCGGATCCACGAGTTTCACATGGAGCGGCGCGGCGAGAACATCATGACGAAGGACAAGCTACTCGCCGTCGGCGACAAGTACGAGGCGATGATCGCCGCGGACAAGGCGGCCGACGCGCCCTATCGATAGCCCACAACCCGAGAGAAGCATAGAACCTTGGCTACCACAGTCCTGTTCTACGCGTTTGCGGCGATTCTCATCGTCGCCGCACTCGGCGTGATCACGAGCCGCAACCCGGTGTATGCGGCGCTGTTCCTGGTGTTCGCGTTCATTCAGAGCGCCGTGCTCTGGCTGCTGATCGAGGCCGAGTTCCTCGCGATCGCGCTCGTGCTGGTCTACGTCGGCGCGGTGATGGTGCTGTTCCTGTTCGTCGTGATGATGCTGAACATCAGCCTCGAGGAACTGCGGAGCGGCTTCACGCGCTACCTGCCGCTCGGGATCGGCGTCGCGCTCGTGGTCGTGATCGAGATCGCGCACGTGATCTGGTTCCGCAGCGACGGCCGGCCGTTCGTGACGCCGGAGCGCAATCCCGTGGATTACAGCAATACGAAGGAGCTCGGCGCCGTCCTCTACACCGAGCACGTCTATGCTTTTGAGATCGCAGCGATGCTGCTGCTGCTCGCGATCATCGCCGCCATCACGCTCACGATGCGCAAGCGCGAGGGTCTCAAGGTGCAGGACGTTCCGGCCCAGGTCGCGGTCCGTGCCGAGGATCGGCTCCGCATCGTCAAGGTCGAGCCGGTCAAGGAGCAAGCGGGATGATCACGGTCGCCCACTATCTCGTGCTGGCCGCGATCCTGTTCAGCATCGCGGTCGCGGGCATATTCATCAACCGCAAGAACGTGCTCCTGCTCCTGATGTGCATCGAGCTGATGCTGCTCGCGGTGAACTTCAACTTCATCGCGTTCTCGCGGATGCTCGATGACACGCTCGGGCAGGTGTTCGTCTTCTTCATCCTGACCGTGGCCGCCGCGGAAGCCGCGATCGGCCTCGCGATACTGGTGGTGCTGTTCCGCAGCGCGCGCAGCATCAACGTCGATGCGCTCGATACGTTGAAGGGATAAGCGGTGGAGTCGATCTATCTCACTATCGTCGTCGCGCCGCTCGTGGCCGCCGCGGTCGCCGGCCTTGCCGGCGGCAGGATCGGACGGGCCGGGGCGCACACGGTTACGATCGCCGGCGTCACGATCTCGTTCGCGCTGTCGCTTTACGTCCTCGCCCGCCTCGTGCTCGGCGGGGCCGAGCCCTTCAACGGCAACGTCTACGAGTGGGCAGCGGTCGGGGACCTCACGATCGCGGTCGGTTTTCTGATCGACAACCTCACGGCGCTGATGATGGTGGTCGTGACGGGCGTGTCCCTCGCGGTGCACGTCTACACGATCGGCTACATGCACGACGACCCGGGCTATACGCGCTTCTTCAGCTACATCTCGTTGTTCACGTTCTCGATGCTCGTGCTCGTGATGTCGAACAACTTCATGCAGCTGTTCTTCGGCTGGGAGGCGGTCGGCCTGGTCTCGTACCTCCTGATCGGGTTCTGGTTCAAGCGCCCGTCGGCGGTGTTCGCGAACCTCAAGGCGTTCCTCGTCAACCGCGTGGGCGACTTCGGCTTCCTGCTCGGCATCGCCGCCGTGCTCTATTTCGCCGGCTCGCTCGACTACGCGCAGGTGTTCGCGCGGGCGGAGGGGCTTCAGGGCGAGACGATCAACATCCTTGGCGCGGCCGAATGGTCCGCGCTGACGGTCATCTGCATCAGCCTCTTCATCGGCGCGATGGGCAAGTCGGCTCAGGTGCCGCTGCACGTCTGGCTGCCGGATTCGATGGAAGGCCCGACGCCGATCTCCGCCCTGATCCACGCGGCGACGATGGTCACGGCCGGCATCTTCATGGTCGCTCGCATGTCGCCGCTCTACGAGCTCTCGGAGCCCGCGCTCGCGTTCGTGATCGTGATCGGCGCGACGACGGCGTTCTTCACGGGCCTCCTAGGCATCGTGCAGCAGGATATCAAGCGGGTGATCGCGTACTCGACGCTGTCGCAGCTCGGCTACATGACGGTCGCGCTCGGCGCGTCCGCGTACGCCGCCGGGATCTTCCACCTGATGACCCACGCGTTCTTCAAGGCGCTGCTGTTCCTCGCGGCGGGCTCGGTGATCATCGCGATGCATCACGAGCAGGACATCCGCAAGATGGGCGGCCTCAGGAAGTACATGCCGATCACGTACTGGACGAGCGTGGTCGGCACGCTCGCGCTGATCGGCTTCCCGGGCTTCTCCGGCTTCTACTCCAAGGACGCGCTGATCGAGGCCGTGCACGCGTCGAGCCTGCCTGGGTCGGGCTACGCGTACTGGTGCGTGCTGCTCGGCGTGTTCGTCACGGCGCTCTACAGTTTCAGGCTGCTCTTCGTCGTGTTCCACGGCAAGGAGCGGATGGACGAGCACACGAAGGCGCACCTGCACGAGACGCCGGCCGTCGTGACGGGGCCGCTGATCGCGCTCGCGATCCCGTCCGTGATCATCGGCTGGCCGACGATCGGCCCGATGCTCTTCGGCGGATTCTTCGACGGCGCGATCGTCGTGCGGCCCGAGCACGACGTGCTCGCGGCGGTGGGCGAGGAGTTCCACGGCCCGGGCGCGTTCATCCTGCACGCGCTCGCGCACTCGGCGACCACGTACCTCGCGGCTGCCGGCGCGCTCGTCGCGTGGTTCCTGTACCTGAAGCGGCCGGAGCTGCCCGGTGTGCTTCTCGAGAGGATGGCGGGCCTGCACAAGGTCCTCGTCAACAAGTACTACTTCGACTGGGTGAATGAGAACGTGATTGCACGCGGGACTCGCGCCGCGGGCACCGCGCTGTGGCGAATCGGGGATCAGATTCTGATCGACGGGCTGATCGTGAACGGCAGCGCGCGTGCGGTCGGCGCGGTCTCGGCCGTCGCGCGGGGGCTGCAGTCGGGGTATTTGTATCACTATGCGTTCGCGATGGTCATCGCGCTGGCCGTGCTGATCGGCTGGTTCGCGCTGCGGGGCTGAGGCGATGGACTGGCCTATCCTGAGCATTCTGATCTGGCTGCCGATCTTCGCCGGCGCGGCGGTGCTCGCGCTCGGCTCGGAGCGAGCGCTGCTCGGCAAGCAGGTGGCGCTCGGCGCGTCCGTGCTGACGTTCGTGCTGAGCATCCCGCTCTTCACGGGCTTCGACACGGCGACCGCGAGCATGCAGTTCGTCGAGCGGGTGCCCTGGATCGAGCGCTTCAACGTCTTCTATCACCTCGGCGTCGACGGCATCTCGATGCCGCTGATCCTGCTGACGACCTTCCTGACGCCGCTCGTCGTGATCGCGGGCTGGGAGGTCATCAAGCTGCGCCCGGCGCAGTACTTCGCGTCGTTCCTGCTGCTCGAGGGCCTGATGATCGGCGTCTTCGCCGCCGTCGACGGGCTGCTGTTCTACATCTTCTGGGAAGCGATGCTCGTGCCGATGTTCATCATCATCGGCGTCTGGGGCGGCGAGCGGCGCATCTACGCGACGATGAAGTTCTTCCTGTACACCTTCCTCGGGTCGGTGTTCATGCTCG